>Ga0180221_1000181_pt1 | contig 79988 bp, 86 predicted proteins | sample eDN5th37CKraftMG_FD_151339 | JGI IMG/M metagenome (GOLD analysis project Ga0180221, IMG submission 151339) | Enriched Miracle-Growth compost microbial communities from Emeryville, California, USA - eDNA 5th pass 37_C Kraft MG (version 2) (version 2) ... | reverse complement strand
CTCGATCCGGCAGGCCGAACTTGCCCGCAAGCGCGAGCGGCTGGAGGCTGAGCAAGCGGCGGCACGGTGCGCGGCGGACCTATGGGCCAATGCCAGCCGCGCCGATCCTGCGCACCCCTACCTTGTCGCCAAAGCGCTGGAGCCGTTCAGCATCCGGCAGGCGGGGCGCGATTTGCTGGTGCCGATGGTCGATCCCGGCTTTCGACTGTGGAACGTCCAGCGCATCCGGCCCGAAGGCTTTAAGCTGTTCGGCAAGGACGCTCGCATCGCTGGCCTGTTCTGGCCCCATGGCGTGCACCTGAGCGATGGCAGGCCATCGGCTGGCCCGCTGGTGATCGGTGAAGGCTTTGCCACCATGGCGGCAGTCCATTCGGCAACCGGCTTTGGCGTGACCGCTGCCATGTCCGCGCGCAACCTCGAAACCGTGGCGCGGGCCATGCGCAAACTGTTCCCAGCTCGCGAACTTGTGATCGCGGCGGACGATGACCGTCATCTACCGGAGAATATCGGGCTGAGAGTCGCTGAGAAGGCCGCTCAGGCGGTTGGCGGGGTTGTGGCCACCCCAAGGCCAGAAACGTGCCCAGCGGACTCCAGCACCGATTTTGCAGACATTCCGCGCGGTGATGTTGCCGGGCGCATCGAAGCGGCGCGGCGGGGGGAATGACGATGGCAGCAACCGCACCCCAGCCGATGGATTTTGCCGCGCTCCAGCCGGACGAGGCGGCGGCACGCATTAATGGGCATTCCGCCTTGCGCGCCACGCCCTATCGCTGGCCTGATCCCGCTTCGCTACCACGGCGGCAATGGCTCATGGGTCATTGGCTGCTGCGCGGCGAGGTTACGGCGATCATCGCGCCGGGCGGCACCGGCAAGAGCACGATCGGCAACACGATAGCGCTTTGTCTCGCCAGCGGGCAACCGCTCTTGGGCAAGCCCCTGCATCGCGGCCCGCAAGCGGTTTGGATCTTCAACCTTGAGGATGGCACCGACGAACTGGAGCGGCAATTGTCCGCTGCCTGCGCCTATCATGGCATTGGCCCCGGAGATTGCGGGGACCGGCTCCACCTCGATAGCGGGCTAGTCCAGCCGCTCTGCACGGCAAGCGAGGACCGCGACGGCTTTACGCTGGCTGAGGACGTGTTTGCCCAGCTCGCCGCGACGATCCGCGAACGGCGCATCGCAACGGTGATTGTCGATCCGTTCGTTTCCAGCCATGCCGTGCGGGAAAGCTCGAACGAGGCAATCGACGCTATTTCCAAGCGGTGGAAGCGTTTGGCCCAGGAAACCGGCTGCGCGGTCGTGCTGGTGCACCACACCCGCAAGCTAGGCGGGCGTGAGGTGACGGCAGAGGACGGGCGCGGCGCGGTTGCCTTGCGCGATGCTGCCCGCGTCGTGCTCCCCCTCAATCCCATGGGCGACAAGGAAGCCGAGGAACTGGGCATTGCGGACCCGGCTTTGCGCCGCTCGCTGGTGCGTATCGACACCGGCAAGGCCAACCGCGCGCCTCCCGATGCCGCCACATGGATCAAGCTGGAGAGCCAGAGCCTCGACAATGGCGAAGGGCTGGAGCCATCCGATTTTGTCGGCGTGGCCACGCTCTGGGAAAAGCCGGACGTGTTCCATGGCCTGACAACGTGGCACCTCTACACCGTCCAGCAACGGCTTGCGGCTGGTGACTGGCGGGAGAGCGTGCAGGCCAAGGATTGGGTTGGCCATCTTGTCGCCAACGTGGCGGGCCTGTCCGCCGAAACCGACAAGGGGCGCATCAAGGCCATCATTCGGACGTGGAAGCGCAACGGCGCGCTGGCTGTGGAGCATCGCGCGATCAATGGCCGGGACGTGCCTTTCGTGATCGTCGGCAAGCCGGTGGACGCCAGCGAAATAGGCTCCCGTCCGCACCTTGCAACGTGTGGTGCGGAAAGTGCGGAAGGTGCGGGCGCGGGGCCGTGACGAACCTGCCCACACCACCACCCCCTTTATAGGGGGTGAGGTGGTGGTGTGGAGCGGGTGAATGCTGGCGAGGATCACTTTTGAAGGTGCGGGAATTATGACTGAAACGAACAAGGCGAAGCGCAAGCAACCGGCGCGCAAGGGCAAGGCTGGTGCCCAGCCGCAAGAGCGAACTATGACGATCCCGTTTCCCGATACGGACAGCGAGGACGAGGCCACCCGCATTCTGGAGAAACAGGTTCCCGGCTGGGACAAGCTCGACAAGGACGAGCGGGCCGAACTGCTGCGGCTGATCCGCGATCATCGCAAGCGCGGCGCACCGGCCAAGGTCAAAATGACCCGCAAGCCCGATGGCGGCTGGAGCATCGAGCCGACCGGCAAAAGCGAAATGCTGGCGCTGCTCAAGCTGCACGAAACCTTTTCGGCCAATTCGATTGACCCGGTGAACGCGCGGGCAAACGAACTGCTCAAATATCTCGGCTCAGTCGGGGCGGACAATGAAGCGCGCTACAATGCGGCGCTGTCATTCATCGAGAGCATGAAGCCCCAGGATCAGGCCGAGGCGCTATTGCTGGTGCAGATGTATTGCACCCATGACGCGGCGATCCGGGCGCTTAGCCAGCTTGGATCGGCGGAATGGATACCGACCGCGCAGACATTCGGAAACCTCGCCACGAAACTGCTGGGCACCTCTCAGCGGCAAATGGAGACGCTGGCCCGGATGCGCCGGGGCGGGGAACAGGTCGTGAAGCATATCCACGTCGATAACCGGGGCGGGCAGGCCGTCATTGCCGAGAACGTCAATCAGGGGGGCGGAAAAGCGAAAAATGAGGATCAATGCCATGGAGCCGGAATTACTGGCAGCGGCCCCGCGTTGCTTGGCCATGACGCGCAAGGGAACGGCGTGCCAATCTCCGGCCGTGAAAGGGCGGAAGCGGTGCCGTATGCACGGCGGGACGAATCCCGGCGCGCCTAAGGGCAATCAAAATGCCCGCAAGCATGGCGGCTATTCGGCCAAAACGCTGGAAGCCGTGCGATATGTAAAGGCGATTGCGCGGCTGGTGCGGGAAGGCGGCTAGAGGTCGTCCAAAAGAGTGAATCGCGCCTGATAAAGACAAGCACACTGGCCCGGATGGGAGCATCCCCTGAGCGGCAAAATTGGGCAATCGCCAATCGGCATAATCTGCCCGTCCAGTTTCGCGGCAGAGTCGCACGGGCCAGCCGCCATGTTCGATGCGAGCAACTTGGCGCTATCCATTCCAGCCGCCTGCATCTTGGCAAGATCGCGCAGGGTGCAGAGGGCGGTCGATACGGCAAGCCCGATAACGCTAGCCGCTCCAAGTGGATCGGCGCGGCCCAGCTCATTCAAGGTCGCCAGAAACTGCGCGGACAGCTTCACATTGGCGCGGAGGCCCAGCGCCTTGAGCGATTCCCTATCCAGCAAATCGCCTTGCTTGCGAAGATCGTCATAGGTGACGAACCGGCTGGGGTGATCGGCAAAGGTGGCTTGATAGAATGCAAGCGTGCACGGCTGGTCATTTACGAGGCCGGACAGGCTCACCGCATAGGCGATTGCGTCATCCCTATTAGGTCTGCCGTTGGGGGAATTGGCGGCGGCTGTTTGTCTTTCCGATTGCGCCGTGCTTTGACCCCCAACAATCTTTTGCAGCCAAGATCGAATGGCCATCCTGTCCCCCAAGTCCGCCAGCGGTGAATTGAATCTGATTGAGGCGAAATGTGTCACCGGCTGCGCGGAAAGCCCAGCATTTCAGCGATAATTCAGCGGAGCCAATCAAATCCGGGTCACATTTTGGCAGCAAGTCATTTTTGATTGAGAAGCTGCCACCTCCCGAAACCCGCTCAATTCCGCCATTTCCCGCCGCGATTTGTCGCGTACGGTGTGCAGTCGTTTCCAGCTTCCATGGCTGGCACCGGTTTGCATCCCCGAATTGGAATGCAGCCCATTAGCAAGCTGGTCCGGCTGGATGCGACGAAGCGCAACAGCCGGTTATTGATTTGTTGGGAATCGGTGGATATATCCACCTCAACAAAGCCCGCCACGCCTCTCAACGATGCGCACCATGGCGGGCTACTTTGTTTTTGGCCTTGGCTCGCGCATAAGCCGACAATGCGCCATTTCAACAAGCCATCCAAATCAATTCCCGATCAAATCGCGTTGCTCCAAGAACGCGGGATGGTGATTGAAAACGTCCAGCAAGCAACGTGGGCGCTCAGCCATATCAGCTATTATCGGTTGCGTGCCTACTGGCTCTATTACGAAGCCGATCCCGAATCCGGCAATCATGTATTCAAGGATGGGACGACGCTGGAAGCGGTGCTCGCTCTCTATGAGTTTGATCGCCATCTCCGGCTACTGCTCATGGATGCCTTGGAGCGGATAGAGGTGGCGGCGCGCGGTGCGTGGGCGCATCAAATGGCCATGGTCTATGGGCCGCATGGCTACCTCAACGCGGCGTTGTATCCGCGCACGGATCGCTTTCAAGCTAACCTGGCCCAGCTGCAATCCGAATATGATCGCTCGCATGACGTGTTCGTCGATCACTACAAGCGCACCTACAACAATCCGCCATTGCCGCCTGTCTGGATGGCTGCGGAGTTCATTTCCTTTGGCCTGCTTTCCAAGTTCTTCTCTGCCTTGGGAGGACGCGCAGACCGCAAGGCCATTGCTCGAAGGATCGGCTTTGATGACCGGGTGTTTCAGGGCTTGATGCATCACCTAGCGACGGTGCGGAATATTTGCGCGCACCATAGCCGCCTTTGGAACCGGCGCTTCACCGTAACCTTTCCAATCGCACAAAATCCGGCCAGCCTTGCAAATTCGATAGCCCCCGAAGCTGATCGCAAGCTCTACAACACACTTTCGATGCTCTTGCACTCAATGGGGACCGTAGCCCCTGAATCGGACTGGCCAAGCCGCCTGACGTGTTTGATCGCGGAAAATCCCACGGGCGATTTTGCTGCCATGGGCTTCCCGGACGATTGGCAGGAGCGCCCGCTATGGGCGCATCTCTGCTCCGATTAGCCCGCTGGCGTTCGCCTCAAGCGCCGGGCGTATCGGGGAGCGGTTATGGGAACCGGCGCGTGATCTTTAAAAAATCCTAATTAAATCAGGACGAAGTGGCGGAGCGGGAGGGATTCGAACTCAGGCGATATGTTGCTGTTTTACGAACCCTAATTTACTCGCCAAATCCAGAAAGCCACGCTGGAAACCACGCAGGGCAGTTTTGCCGTTCTTCCACTTGATCCGAACGCATGGCGATCAAATCATCGGCTCCCTTTCTATAATGAATCCGGCTCCTTTGAGCAACTAACCGATCGCTTGTTCTGCGTCCCTGAATTGGGCTGCAACTCCTGCGACGGCGCAATGTGAGCAGACATTCTCGGAGGTGCCGCAGGGCATTTGATATTCGGTAGCGGGACTTGCGCCAATTTACGACGCCATCCGAAGGTTGCTCGAATCGAAATTTCCTATATAGTCGAAATATGGAACTTAAGAACGCCCTCTCCGCGCTCGCCGCTCTCGCCCATGAAGGGCGTCTCGCTGCTTTCCGCATGTTGGTTCAAGCGGGCCACGAAGGCATGGCGGCGGGCGAAATAGCCCGTCGCCTCGACGTGCCGCCGAACACGCTTTCGTCAAACCTGAGCATCTTGTCCCACGCGGGCCTTATCGAAAGTCGGCGGGATGGGCGGTCGATTATCTACACCGCACGATATGAGAACATGACCGCGTTGCTCGAATATCTGATGCAGGATTGCTGCGCCGGGCATCCTGAAATCTGCGCGCCTCTCGTCAAGGTCGCGCTGGACAGCCGGTGCGGACAGGAGGGTTGTGCATGAGCAATCAGGTTTACAACGTCCTGTTCCTTTGCACCGGCAATTCGGCCCGTTCGATCTTGGCGGAAAGCGCGCTCAACAAGCTGGGAGAAGGCCGCTTCCGGGCCTTCTCGGCGGGCAGCTTCCCGAAAGGCGACGTGCATCCGATGACATTGAACGTGCTGGCCTCGCTCGGCTATCCGACCGATGGGCTGCGTTCCAAAAGTTGGGATGAGTTTGCGGCTTCGGGTGCGCCGAAGATCGACCTCATTATCACTGTCTGCGACGACGCTGCGGGCGAAACCTGCCCGGTTTGGCCGGGGCGGCCGATCACGGCCCATTGGGGGATCGAAGATCCTGCCAAGGTCGAAGGGGAAGGCCAGCGGGAAGCCTTTGTCCGCGCCCTTCGCTACATGCTGAATCGTATCACGCTGTTCCTCGCGCTGCCCCATGACAGCATCGACCGCATGACGCTCGCCGCCAAGCTCCGCGAAATCGGCCAAGCCGAAGGCACTACCCATCCGAAAGCAAGCAACAATGCCGATTGACATTATCGTGTATCACAACCCGGAGTGCGGCACCTCGCGGAACGTGTTGGGCCTGATCCGCAATGCCGGGATCGAGCCGCACATTATCGAGTATCTGAAAACGCCGCCTGCGCGCGCCTTGCTCGTCCAGCTTATCGAACGCGCGGGAATCGCGCCGCGCGACCTCTTGCGCGAGAAAGGCACACCATACGCTGAACTTGGCTTGGGCGACGAAAGCCTAACCGACGACGCCTTGTTAGACGCGATGATGGTGCATCCAATCCTTATCAACCGGCCGCTGGTCGTCTCGCCGCTCGGTGTGAAATTGTGCCGCCCTTCGGAAGCGGTGCTGGACCTGTTGCCTGTGCCGCAACAGGGCGCGTTCGCCAAGGAAGATGGCGAACGGGTCGTGGATGAACAAGGCCAACGGGTCATCTGAGGCGAATATGTCAACGGCTCCCCTTGCGGCCACGGTGCCGTCTCGTCCCGGCATTTCCTTTTTCGAGCGGTATCTAAGCCTGTGGGTGGCGCTGTGCATCGTGGCGGGCATTGCGCTCGGCCATGCGCTACCCGGTCTGTTCAGCGTGATCGCAGCGGCCGAAGTCGCCCGCGTTAATCTCGTGGTCGCGGTGCTGATCTGGCTGATGATCGTGCCAATGCTGCTCAAAATCGACTTTGGGGCGCTTGGAAGCGTCAGGCAGCATTGGAAGGGTGTCGGTGTCACCCTGTTCATCAACTGGGCGGTCAAGCCCTTCTCGATGGCACTGCTCGGCACTCTGTTCATCGGCTGGCTGTTCGCGCCGCTACTGCCAGCGGGCGAAGCATCGTCATATATTGCCGGGCTGATCCTGCTTGCCGCCGCACCCTGCACGGCAATGGTGTTCGTCTGGTCCAACCTGTGTGACGGTGAGCCGACTTACACATTGAGTCAGGTCGCCTTGAATGACCTCATCATGGTCTTTGCGTTCGCGCCGCTGGTCGGGCTGTTGCTCGGCGTGGCTTCGGTGACGGTGCCGTGGGATACGCTGTTGCTTTCGGTCGGCCTCTATATCGTGGTGCCGGTGGTCGTCGCGCAGCTCGTCCGGCGCGCTGTGTTGGCGGCAGGCGGGCAATCCGCCCTAGACGGCCTGCTGGCTCGCCTTGGGCCTGTGTCGCTGGTCGCCTTGCTGGCAACGCTGGTGTTGCTGTTCGGCTTTCAGGGCGAGGCGATCATTGAACAGCCATTGGTCATCGGCCTGCTGGCCGTCCCCATTCTGATCCAAGTCTATTTCAACGCCGGGCTGGCCTATTGGCTAAGCCGCCGCTTTGGCGTCGCGTGGTGCGTCGCCGCGCCCTCCGCGCTCATCGGCGCATCCAATTTCTTCGAGCTGGCCGTGGCCGCCGCAATCAGCCTGTTCGGCCTCAAGTCGGGGGCGGCGCTCGCAACCGTGGTCGGGGTGCTGGTCGAGGTTCCGGTCATGCTCTCCGTGGTCGCCATCGTGAAGCGGACTCGCGGCTGGTATGAGAAAGGAGCCATCGCTTGACCCGTCTCCGCGCGCTTTCCGATCCGCGTCATCTGCCCGCCCTCGATCTCCGCTATATCCGTGAGCGGCCCGCCGTTGGTCTTGGTGCGGGCGATCCGCCGCCGCGCATCCTGCTCCTGTATGGTAGCTTGCGCGAACGGTCCTTCTCGCGCCACGCTGTCGAGGAAGCCGCAAGGCTGCTCCAATTGTTCGGCGCGGAAACGCGGATTTTCGATCCGGCTGATCTGCCATTGCCCGATCAGGTGAAGGGGGACGATCATCCCGCCGTTCACGAATTGCGCGACCATGCCATGTGGTCGGAAGGCATGGTGTGGTGCAGCCCGGAGCGTCACGGCCAGATAAGCAGCATCATGAAAGCGCAAATCGACCATCTACCGCTCGAAATGAAAGGTATGCGCCCCACGCAAGGACGCACTCTCGCGGTGATGCAAGTGTCCGGCGGCTCGCAGTCATTCAATGCGGTCAATACGCTGCGCCTGCTCGGCCGCTGGATGCGGATGTTCACGATCCCCAATCAGTCGAGCGTAGCCAAGGCGTTTCAGGAGTTTGACGAAACGGGTCGAATGAAACCGTCAGGCTATTATGATCGCATCGTGGATGTGATGGAGGAATTGATACGGTTCACTATCCTGTTACGGCCGCATGCCGATCAACTCGTAGATCGCTATTCCGAACGCAAATCCGCCGATATTGTCATTGACCCGGCGCGCGACATCTCAAGCATCGCGGTTTGCAAGCGGTAGCATGATCGACGCCCCTACCAGAACTTGCGGCGTTTCCCTTCAAAGCCATCTTTCACCTTGTCGATCCATGCGACAATCTCATGCTCGCTCCAACGGGAAGCATAAGGCGATATTTTGTAGGGGGCGGGGAAACGTCCCTGGGTGATAAGCCGGTAGATCATCGACTTTCCAAGACCAACGCGCCGCGTGACTTCTTCCAGTTTCAGGAGGCGTTCGGGAGGCTCGGAAAACTCCGTCATATCTAACCCATATTCGGGGGAACGGCGGATGCATGGGCAAAGGGCAACACCATCTGCGCGGTCATGCCTTCCGCGTCCGGGAACAGCATGACTTTGAGCGGATAAAATGGGTCGTCAATTTCGACGCGTAGATAATCGCGCGGTGGATCGCTCCGCGATTCCTTCTCCCAGGCATCGCCAACCGTCTGCCACCCCAGCATCACACGAAACGCGGGCGCGTTGTCGCTGACCCGATTGTCGTTGGGGACGAGACGGATTTTTCGCTGGATGGTGAGCGTGGTGATTTCGCCCTCCCAACCGCCTTGCTTCGACCGCTTGAAACGGCCGATGACTCTGCGGCGCCTCACGTCCCGCTCTCCACATCACGGCGCGCTTTCGCAAATGCGCGGTCGCTGGCGAGGAAGGTTTCGAGCATCGCCGGTATCAGGTCGGCCACCGCCGCCTTGTCGGCATAGGCCCGATTGTAGATCGCGGCGTAGTCGGCAAGGGTGTGCGCTAGGTCCGGTGTCACCGTGATCGCGATCTTGACCGGCGTGCGGTCTGGAAGTTTGGCGAGTTTGAGCATGGGGCGTTCTCCTGTCAGCGAGCGCCACCCCAGGGCCGCAATTGCAAATCCTTGTGAACGATCACGCGGAGCGGCCATCCGGGGCGGACGGTTATCGTGGGCTGGATGTTGAGATTCCTGGTGACGATCTGCTGCCCTGCCTGATTGGCGGACTGCTGGGTCGACTGACGGACGGCGCGGACAAGATCGCTTTCATCGTCGCCGATCGACACTTCGGTGCCGACGCCGAGCAGCGTCGAGAGCGCCACACCTTTGAGCAGGCGCCAGGTGTGGAAATCCACCTTGTCCTCAAGGCCGGCATAGCCCGCCGCATCGGTAGCAGGCAGATTGTCGATCTGGATGGAGGAGCCATCGGGCAGTATGATCCGCTGCCAGACGAGCAGCGCACGGCTCTGTCCAAACGCCACGACGCTATCATAGCTACCGATCAGACGGGCGCCCTGGGGAATGAGCAGGGTCCGCCCCGTCACGGTGTCGAATACATTCTCCGTCACCTGCGCGATGACCATGCCCGGCAGGTCGGAATTAAGCCCGGTGAGCAGACTGGCGGCGATGACGCTCCCCGCCATCACCTGATAGGGCGATGCCGGTGTCTCCAGCACATGGGCGTTATAGATCCCGCCCGACGCCTGCCGCCCGACAAAATCCAGCTTGCGCTGCTGGTTGTTCTGATCGTGCTCCGGGTCGAGCGCGAGGCGATCGCTCGCGGCCGGTGGCTCCGGAGCGATAGGGACGTCAGCGGCGCTCTGGCTGAAGGCCATGGCAGTGCCCGTCGAACGGCCCGACGACTGCACCATGACGCCGGCCTCGCGGGCCTGCGCGGCTTGCCCAGCGAGACGCTGGCGTTCGGCTTCTGCGGCCTGTTCCTCAGGGGTCATCGCCGGTGTGGGGTCATCGCCTGCAAGCTGGCGCTGGCGATCAAGGATCGGCTTACCCAGGTCTCCGGGGAGCGGCGCTCCCAGCACCGGGACGCCGCGCGCGACCTCGCCATAGCTGCCCGGCAGGTTCATCACCTGATCGGCGGGAGTATGCCGGTCGGTGATGGCCTTGTCCTCGCCGGCCGCGACGATCTGGAGCGTCTTCGGCCCCAGCGCCATCCAGGCGACGCCGGCAATGGCGAGCGAACCGACGGCCGCGCCGCCGATGATGACGCCCCGCCGGAAGCGCACCACACGGCGGGGGCTGGCGCGCAGAACCAAGGTGTCGGGCGCGGCTTTTGAGGGCGGCGCGGGCGACGCGGCTTGCGCTTCCGGCTCCGGCGCGATCGGATCAACGGGCGGCTCGCTCATTTCCGCGTCCTCCCGGCCTGACCGTCAGTTCGGCTGATCCGCACGACGGCTTGCGGGTTTTCGCCGAGACGCAATTCAGCCGCCGCGAACAGGCGGTCGACGATGTAATGGTTGCCGCTGACGCGGTAGTTGACGAGCTGGCTGTCACCGAGCGGGCCGACCACGAACAACGGCGGCGCTTCCCCCTGATCGAGTCGCGCGGGAAACTCGATATAGACCTTATTCCCGTCATCCCAGGCGCGAACCGGCCGCCACGGCGGGCTGTCACCCGTGATCTCGTAGCGGAAGCGCAGGTTGGTGAGCGATATGCCATCGGCCACCGGCTGCGCCTGCTCGGCCTGTTGGTTCTGGCGCTGAAGCGCCACAAGCCGGTCTTGCGGATAGGTCCAGCTTATAGCGGCCATCGCCGTCCTGTCGGTGCTTTCGAGCGCCAGATGATAGGCGCGGCGATCGGTGGTGATGACCATGTTGGTCGCCAACCCCGGCGCAAACGGCTTGACCAGCACATGCACGCGGGCCTGATCTCCAGCGCCGCTTGCAGTGTCACCGATAACCCAACGCACCGTGTCACCGGCCGAAACCGCCACCAGCTTCTCGCCAGGCTGCAACGCGATGTCGCTCACCCGTTCGGGTGCGGCATAGAGCCGGTAAAGTGCTCCTTCGGTCCAGGGATAGACCTGCACGGCATTAATATAACCCGCTCTCGACGGCTCGCGCGTGGCGGCGCGGTTCGCGGCTTCCACCCGTGCGGTGGGAGGGCTGTTGTCGGCCTTCACCGATGGCGGCGGCAATAGCTGCCCCGGCAAGGGAAGCGGCACTGGCTGTTCGACGATCTCGACCGGCCTGGGCGGTTCGGCTTCTTGGTGCGCGGGCTGGAAGTCAGCGGTGTCATAGCTGATCGCCGGCGGTGTCGTCTTGCCGGCACAGGCGGACAACGCCAGTGCCGAGACGGACAGGACAATGATCCGGGTCATGGGGCGGAATCTCCTTCATTGGCGGGACTGGCCGACGCGGCCTGAACCGGCGCGCTATCCTGCACGGGCATTGCGGTCGGCGTTGTTGGAGCCGGAACGATGGGCTGCTGCGGAGGCTGCTGGTCCGCCGTCGCCGGCGGGCCTTCGAGTTCCCGTGCCCAGTCGATAGCGTTGACGAACAGGCCGAGTGGATTCTTGCGGAGCGCATCGGCAGTTTTGGGCGGCTGCATCTTCACCGTCAGCATGGCGGTCCAGCGTTCGGTTCTGGCCAAGCTGCCACGCTCGTAGATGCTTTCGGTCCACTTAACCTGAAAGCTGGTGTCGGAGGCGCGGACCACACTCGTCACCTGCACCGATACGCTGCGCTGGCCGATACCCGCGAACGGATCGTTGCTACGGGCATATTCGTTGAGGAAAATCGCCGCGCGGTCGGTAGCGAAGTCGTATGCATCAAGCCAGTTGCGCTTGACCAATACCGGGTCGGTGGAGACCGACCGCACGTTCGATATGAACCGGCTCAGGAACCAGGCGATCTGCCCGTCGGTGGGCTGATAGTTCTGGATCGCCGGCGCTACACTGCGGGCTTCACCGAGCCGATCCACCTCAACGACGTAGGGGGCGACGCGGCTCTGCATCGATTGCCAGACGTTCGAGCCGATCAGGATGCCGGTCAGACCAAGACATCCGAAGGCGACGAGCCGCCAGTTCTTCGCCTGCACGCGCGCCGAGCCGATGCGCTCGTCCCAGAGCTGGCCGGCACGCTGATATGGGGTTTCCGGTTCGGGCGTGCGCCCGTAACGCTGGATGGATCGCTTGAAGATCATGAAAAATCACTCCTTGTCGCTAAGGTCGGGATTGGCCGAGCCACCGGGACGATCGCCGTCCTTGACCGTCTGCATCGCCATGTGGCGGCGATGACGTGCAGCCTGTTCGGAGCGCAGATTGCGCGCCCAGGCCGGAGCGCCACCGGCTGCTCCGGCGGCCGCGCCCGCAACCGAAGCGCCGGGCGATGCGCTAGACGGCGAAGACGTGCGGCCGGCATGCCATGCAGCCTGCTGCCCGCGACCGGCAGCGTCCCTGAATGGTGCCGTGACGCGCGCGGCCGCTGCCTTCAATCCTTGCGATGTCGCGCCACCGATTGCGGTGCCGATGCCACCCATACCGGCGCGCATCGTGCTGCTGCCGGAAGTTTCCTGCCCGAGCCGATAAGCGGTGGCGCCGGCGGAGCCCATCGCGGTTCCGGCCCGGATCGCAGCCATGCCGCCAGAGGCGCCAGCCATCGCAGCGCGAGTGCCGAGCATCGCCGCGCCGCCAGTGGCCAGCGCTGCGCCCGCCACCGTGCCGACGGCCGCACCCGCGCCGAGTTGCGGTGCGCCCGTAACGAGACCGGAGGCAATTGAGGGACCGAAGATGGCGAGGCCGACCAGCGTCAGCGCGCCCATCAACAGGCTCAAGGCTTCCGCGATACCGGGATCGGCTCCGACCAGGCTGTTGAGCTGCGCGAAGAAGTTGGTGCCGATGCCGATAATGACCGCCAGCACCATGATCTTGATGCCTGACGATATGACACCGCCCAGCACCCGCTCGGCGAGGAAGCTGGTCTTATTCCACAGTGCGAACGGCACCAGCACGAACCCGGCGAGCGTCGTCAGCTTGAACTCAATGATGGTGATGAAGACCTGCACGGCCATGCCCAGGAAGGCCAGCACCACCAGAAACCAGCACACGAGCAGAACGGCGATGGTGAGGAAGTTGCCGAAGAACTCGGGAAAGCCGGAAAGCGTCCCGACCTTAACCAGAAGCGGCCACGCTGCTTTGAACCCCGTGCCCCCGATCGCGCCCGGACGGAGCAGGTCGGCGGCCGACATACCGCCTCCCGACGCGGTGATGCCAAGCCCGGAAAAGCTGCGAAAGATGATGTCGGCAAGCGTGTTGAAATTGCCGATAATGAAGGCGAAGGCACCGACATAGAGTGTCTTCTTGATAAGGCGGCCAAGCACGTCAGAATCATTGTCCATCGCCCACCAGAGCGCGGCCAGAGTCACGTCGATGCCGATCAGGACGGTGGTAAGAAAGGCGACATCCCCGGACAGGAGGCCAAAGCCGCTGTCGATGTAGGTCGTGAAGACGGCCAGGAAGTTGTCGATGATGTTGAGATCGGGGTTCATGGCCGTGTGCCGCCTTTCCGGTCGCCGTCAGTTGCGCGTGTAGATGTCGCGTTCGCCGATGAAGCGCCGCGTGGTCTCACGCGCGGCTTCGAGCGCCTGTTGCTGGCGGGCGCGCTCGATCGCATCGGCACGATACTGGGCCGCCATCATGTTCTGGATTTGGAGCTGCTGCTTGGTGGACAGCGCAATGAGCTGGTTGGTCGCCTGTTGCGCCTGCAAGTCGCCAGTCGCTGATTGGCTTTGCGATACCAGTTCCGAGAGCAGTGCGGCGTCGCCCTGGACATTCTCCACGACCTGCGCCTGAACGCGCATGGTCTGCCGGTAGGCTTTCATCGACGCCTGCAACCGCGCGCGCGCCTGGGCGATGATGTCGCTGGTCGACAGCGTTTGATCGAAGTCGGCGGGAAATTGTGTCCGCAGCGCGTTATCGGTCGATCCGAGATCGAACGCGATGCCCTCCGCCTGCATCATCAGCGTGTCGATGCGCTGCATTGAGTGGGTGATCTGCGCCAACGATGAGAAGTCGAGGCGTTGGAGGTGCTTCGCCATATTGGTGAGCATCGTCGCCTGGTTCTGGAGCGCCCGGATCTGATTGTTGATCTGCTGGAGGGTGCGCGCCGCGGTCAGGACATTCTGTGCGTAGTTCGACGGATCGAACACCACGCCGCCAAATTGCGCGTGCGCGGGTGCGGTCGGCACGATGGCGGTGCCGATCATGGCGGTCGCAGCACAGCACGCGGCAAGGATATTGGTTTTCATGAGGGTAGCTCCTTCTGCTGGGGGATGAAGGGGTCTCCCCCGGCGCTGTTCGCGCCGGGGAAGTCTCGGAGAAGACCGGCCGCCCAGCCGAGGCGGCGCGCTTCAAGAAAGGCAGCGGCGAACCCGACCTCGCCCTGTTCCGCGAGCAGACGATCGATCAGGCTTTGCGTGTCGGGATCGGAGGCGCCGCACAGCGCCACGGCGATCGGCCCCAGCGTCAGCTCGAACAGGCGATTGCCGCGCCGGGATTGCAGATAATAATGCCGCTTCGGCGTGGCGCGGGCGATCAGTTCGATCTGCGTGTCGTTGAGGCCGAACCGCTCATAGGTGGTGCGGGCCTGCGGCTCGATCGCCCGGTCATTGGGAAGCAGGATGCGTTGCGGGCAGCTTTCGATGATCGCGGGCGCGATGCTGCTGTCGGCAATGTCCGCGAGGCTCTGCGTGGCGAAGATGACGCTGACATTCTTCTTGCGCAGAACCTTCAGCCATTCGCGGATGCGCTGGGCGAACAGTGGATTGTCGAGAAATACCCAGGCTTCATCGAGAATGAGCAGCGTCGGCCGCCCGTCGAAGCGTTCTTCGAGCCGGTGGAACAAATAGGTTAGCACCGGCAGCACGACGCTGCCTGAGTTCATCAGCGCTTCGGTCTCGAAGCACTGAACATCCGACAGGTCCAGGGCGTTTTCCGCCGCATCGAGCAGCCGCCCGAATGGCCCTTCGAGCGTATAGGGCATGAGCGCGGCCTTGAGCGCGTTGGACTGGAGTAGAACCGCAAGGCCGGTGAGCGTGCGCTGTTCGGGCGGCGCGCTGGCAAGGCTGGTGAGCGCCGACCAAAGCGCTTCCTTGACCTCCGGCGTCACATCGACCCGCTCATGGGCGAGCAAGGCCGCGATCCAGTCGGCCGCCCATGCCCGCTCGCCGTCATCGTGAATGTTGCGCAAGGGCTGGAATGCCAGTGCGTCGCTCTCGCCCAGAGCATGATGTTCGCCGCCCATCGCCAGCACGGTGGCGCGCGCAGACAGCCCCTTGTCGAAGATATAGACCTGAGCGCCGGGATAGCGCCGGAACTGCAAGGCGAGCAGTGCCAGCAGCACCGATTTGCCCGCTCCGGTCGGGCCGACAACCAGCATATGGCCAACGTCGCCGACATGGGTGGAAAGGCGGAACGGCGTCGAACCCCAGGTCTCCGCATAGAGCAGCGGCGGCCCATCCAGATGATCGTTGCGCGACGGCCCTGCCCATACTGACGACAGCGGCATCAGATGCGCGAGGTTCAGCGTGTGGACCAGCGGTTGGCGGACATTCGCATAAACGTGGCCGGGCAGACTGCCGAGCCAGGCTTCCACGGCGTTCACCGTTTCCCGGATGCAGGTGAAACCGATGCCATTGACGATCCGCTCGACGATGCGGAGCTTTTCGTCAGCCGCCGCGCTATCCTCATCGGACACGGTGATCGTCGCCGTGTAATAACCGAACGCGACATGATCGCCGCCCAGCGCCTGCAAGGCGAGATCGGCATCGACCACCTTATTATCGGCATCGCTGTCGGTCAGCGGCACCGGCTCGTTCATCATTACCTCGCGCATGATCTGCGCGATCGACTTGCGTTTATTGAACCATTGCCGCCGGATGCGGGTCAGCGCCTTGTTGGCCTGCGTCTTGTCGAGCGCAATGAAGCGTGTCGCCCAGCGATAAGCGAACCCCTGACGATTGAGTGCGTCGAGGATGCCGGGTCGAGTTACGTTCGGAAATCCCAGCACCGTCACCGTGCGAAGGTGTCCGTTCCCCAGCATCGGCTCGATGCCGCCGGACAGCGGCGTATCGACCAGCAGCCCGTCGAGATACATCGGCGTCTCAGGGGCCGCGACGGGATGCCTTTTGGGTGAAATGCAGCCGTGCAGGAAGGTCAGCGTCTCGCTGTCGTCCAGCGCGCGAACCTCCGGCATGATGCCGGTCAGGAGGTCGGATAGCCGATCACTCTCGGCGATGAAGGCGCGCAGTTCGGTGCGCCAGTCGCGATCCTGTTGCGGCTGCTCGCGCTCCAGCAATGCCCGTTCGGCCCGGCTGATCTGATCGGCGGGCGGCAGGTAGCAGAGGGTCAGGTGATAGCGGCTCTCGAAATGCTCGCCCTTGCGGCCGTCAAAATGTCCACGCCGTTCCTCGTCGACCAGCCAGGAGGCCGCATCAGGAAACTGGCTGTCGGGATAACCCAATGCGGGCGCGCGCTCGGCGTCGAAGAACAAGGCCCAGCCCGACCCCAGCCGGCGCAGCGCGTTGTTCGCCCGCGCGCAGACCGAGACCAGTTCGGCTTCGGTAGCGGATTCCAGATCGGGACCGCGAAAACGGAACGTCCGCTGGAAGCTCCCATCCTTGTTGAGCACCACGCCAGGCGCCACCAACGCAGCCCACGGCAAATGATCGGCCAGTCGGTCGGATAGTCCACGATATTCCTTCAGGTTCAGCATGAGAGATACGCCTTTTGCCGGAGGTGGCGGGCAAGGACGGGCGCAAAATCGGGGTCGCGCTTGGCCGCGAAGACGGCGAGGCTGTGCCCGACCAGCCAGAGCAGCAGGCCCCCGATCCATTGCTGGAGGCCAAGTCCCATCGCGGCCGCCAGTGTGCCGTTGAGGATCGCGATCCCTCGGGGAGCACCACCGAGCAGGATCGGTTCGGTAAGTGCGCGATGCAGCGGCACCTCGAAGCCCTCGATGGAGGTGGCGGGCGCGATGGAAGCGGCCACCACCATCAGACCAGCGCCCCGCCGCCGAAACTGAAGAAGGACAAGAAGAAGGAACTGGCGGCGAAGGCGATCGACAGGCCAAATACGATCTGGATCAGCTTGCGAAAGCCGCCGCTGGTTTCGCCGAAGGCCAGTGCCAGCCCGGTGGTGATGATTATGATAACGGCGACGATCTTGGCGACCGGACCCTGGACCGATTCCAGCACTTGCTGAAGCGGTTCTTCCCAGGGCATTCCCGATCCGGCCGCCATCGCGGCGGCGGGGAGGATGAGGACGGCACTCGCGGCAAGCGTAAGCCGGTGCGGCAGGCGCGCGAATGCGGGCAGAGGTGTGATATGCATTTCAATCTCCAGAGCAATGGGGGATGGCAAGGTCGGTGACGGCGTAATCGCCGTCGGCGTCGAGACCGCTGACCTCGGTAACGGTCTCGATTCTGCGGCCGGTGCCCCGGCCGGAGATGAACACCACAAGGTCGATCGCGTCAGCGATCAGGCGGCGCGGAACGGTGATGACGCTCTCGGCGACAAGCTGCTCGATCCGGTAGAGCGCGGAGCGAGCGCTATTGGCGTGGACGGTGGCGATGCCGCCGGGGTGGCCGGTATTCCACGCCTTGAGCATGTCGAGGGCTTCGCCGCCCCGGACTTCGCCGACGATGATCCGGTCCGGGCGCAAGCGCAGCGTCGAGCGCACCAGATCGGCCATCGACACGGTGCCGGCCTTGGTGCGCAGCGCCACGGTATCGGGCGCGGCACATTGCAGTTCGCGCGTGTCTTCGATGATGATGACCCGCTCGTCGAGCGTCGCCATTTCGTTGAGAAGCGCATTCGCCAGCGTCGTCTTACCCGATGAGGTGCCGCCGGCAACCAGGATATTCTTGCGCTCGACCACGGCCATCGACAGCGCCAGCGCGACCTCTGCGCGCATGATGCCGTCGGCAACATAGTCCATCAGCCGATGGATGCGGGCGGCGGGCTTGCGGATCGAGAAGCAGGGCGCGGCCGAGACCGGAGGCAACAGCCCCTCGAAGCGTTCGCCACCTTCAGGCAGCTCGGCGCTGACGATCGGCGCGCCGGCATGAACCTCCGCCCGAATATGCGAGGCGACCAAGCGAATGATGCGTTCGGCTTCGGCAGGCTCGACCCGCAGTTCGGTATCCACGCGGCCTTCGCCGAGCAGGTCGAGCCGGAGCGTGCCATCGGGGTTGACCATGATCTCGATCACACGAGGATCGCCGAGCGCCGCGGAAATCGCCGGCCCCATCGCCGTGCGGAGCATGGCGCGGCGGCGGCCCTGCGCCGTCATATTGGCGGAAGCAGTCACCGTGCCGCCTCGCTTGCAGGTGCGAGTGGTTTCGCACCGGTCGCCATCTGGCGGCCGACTTGCGCGATGAAGCGGTCGAAGCGGTCCCGGCCGATGGCGCGGGCAGCGGCATCGGGTTCGGGAAGCTGGGCATTGAGGCAATATTGCTGGTGGATGAAAAGCGAGAGGCTTTCCAGAAGCACCTGAACGTCACGCCCGACGCGGCCGATCTGAAGGCTCATCCGGTCGAGCCGGCCGCCAAAGCGATCGTCCAGTTCGTGACTGCCTTGCCGGGTCAGCCAGGCATCGAGAGCAGCCACCAATATGTCGGAGCGCGCCACGCCGGGCTTGGCGGCGATCTCCTCCAGCCGCTCCGCGAGGCGCGGTTCGAGGAAAAGCTGATAACGCACCTTGTCTCGGTTCCGCATCATTCGTCCCCGTCGAAGCCGGGGAGAAGATCGTCGCCGCGCGACTTCCCTTCATTGATGGCGACGGCACGAGCGACAGTGCCAAGGCCGGTCATTGCGCGTTGGTCGGCGACGGGATCGCCATCATCGTCATCTCCCGGCGTCAGCTCTGGTTCGCGCTCGGACGGCGTCTCCGCCTGTTCTTCGAGGCCGGGATGCCGCTGCTGCTGCAAGCCGCCTTCGGAATCTTCATCGAGCGCGGCGCCTTCGTCCTCGGCGGCGGGGATCAACCCGTCATGGAGGCCGCGCACCTCACCACCCCAGTCATCGGGGCGCGGAGCGGGCCGGTCGTGATATGCCGCACCGCCGACGCCGCCATTCCCACCATCATTCCCATCGCCGCTGCCGGCTCCCCCACTGCCGCCGCCATCAAGATCGGGCGGCGGCAGCACCCGCGATGTGAAATTGCGGTCCTGATAATAGCGAAGCTTCTTCGCCCGGATCGGTGGCAGGCCGGATACCAGCACAAGTTCGTCGGCAGGCGGAAGCTGCATCACCTCGCCGGGCGTCAGCAGCGGACGGGCGGTCTCCTGCCGCGACACCATGACATGGCTGAGCCAGGGCGCGAGGCGATGGCCGGCATAGTTGCGCTGGGCACGCAATTCCGTCGCGGTGCCGAGCGCGTCGCTGATCCGCTTGGCAGTGCGCTCGTCGTTGGACGAAAACGCGATGCGGACGTGGCAATTGTCCAATATGGCATTGTTCTCGCCATAGGCTTTGCTGATCTGGTTGAGGGATTGCGCGATCAGATAGGCGCGGATGCCGTAGCCGGCCATGAAGGCGAGCGCGGTCTCAAAGAAGTCGAGCCGTCCCAGCGCCGGAAACTCGTCCAGCATCATCAGCAGTTGATGCTTGCGGCTCTTTTTGGGGTCGCCTTCGAGCCGTTCGGTAAGCCGGCGGCCGATCTGGTTCAGCACCAGACGAACCAGCGGTTTCGTGCGGGAAATGTCGCTGGGCGGAATGACCAGATAGAGCGACACCGGCGATTTGGCGTCGACAAGATCGGCGATGCGCCAGTCGCACGCCGCCGTGTTCCGCGCGATAATCGGGTCGCGATAGAGGCCAAGAAACGACATGGCGGTCGACAAGACGCCGCTGCGTTCGTTCTCGCTCTTGTTCAACACCTCGCGCGCGGCCGATGCGACGACGGGGTGGACCTGCGGATGCTCCTTGGTGCCGAGATGGTTGGTCGCCATCATCCGCCGCAGCGTGTGGGCGAACGACCGCTGCGGATCGGAGAGGAAGGTCGCGACGCGCGCGAGGGTCTTTTCTTCCTCCGCATAGAGGACGTGCAGGATCGCGCCGACTAGCAGCGAGTGCGAAGTCTTTTCCCAATGCGAGCGGCGTTCCAGCGCGCCTTCGGGGTCAACAAGAATATCCGCGATGTTCTGAACGTCGCGGACCTCATCCGGCCCTTTGCGGACCTCCAGCAGCGGATTGTAACGCGCCGAACGGGGATCGGTCGGGTTGAACAGCAGGCAATGCGAAAAGCGCGACCGCCAGCCGGCAGTCAGGGTCCAGTTCTCCCCTTTGATGTCATGGACCACCACGCTGCCGGTCCAGGACAATAGCGACGGCACGACGAGGCCGACGCCCTTACCCGAACGGGTCGGCGCGAAGGCCATGACATGCTCGGGACCGTCATGGCGCAGATAATTACCGCGATAGCGGCCAAGAAACACGCCGGCATTGTCGAACAGCCCGGCCTTCGCGATCTCGCCGCGTTCCGCCCAGCGGGAGGAACCATAGGTGGTGACGTTCCGGTTCTGCCTGGCGCGCCAGAGCGAGCCGATAATGGCGGAAGCGCAGCCGAGGAATCCGCTCGCGCCCGCCAGCATCCCCGCCTTGTCGAAGACTTGCGGGGCATAGGCATCATAATGATACCACCAGCCGAAAAGCTGCCACGGCCGATAGACCGGCACGCCGAACGGGGTAGCCCACGGCGCGCCAAGCTGCGCCTGATAGCCGAGCATTGATGCGGCCCATTGGGTCGCTGCCCAAAGGCCGAGGATGACGATAGCGAAGACAACGAAAATCTGTCCGAGAAGCAGCTTTGTGGGGGTCATGTTCCTGGTTCCGACTCGCCGGCCGCGGAGTGCGGCGCGAACGGAACTCAAGCTGCGTCAGGTCAGGAAGGCAGCGTGATACCCCCAGTGGTCCCGGAATGTCCTTGGGCGTCCCCGCTGTCTTGGGAGCAGGGAAGTGAAGGCTAAGGTCGCACAGACAGCTCCCGCATGTTAAGCGGCAAATCTGCCTCCGCATCATAGAGGACGATACCGGACGGGCAGTCCTCTACGGTCACGGTCAGCGTGACCGTGCGATGCGGGATTTCGGCGGCAATCAATCGGCGCACGAGGCACCAATGCGCGTCATCAACACATTCCGACAGGTTGACCGTAATATGAAAATCATAGCCTGCGATGTCACCGCTGGATGGGCAGATGGCATACGGGTTGGTCAATGCGATAAGGACGATCCGGCCTTGTTCGGGCATTCCGCCCTCTCCATAGCCAAAAGCGGCGCGGACAATCCGGCTGATTTGCTCAATTTCCTGCTGCGCCTGAACCGGAAGATGCCCGACACGCGCCATCATGGCGATAGGGTCGTAAATATCGTTCGAAAAATCCGATTGCTCGTTCACAGCGCGTCCCGATCGAATAGTTGCAGTCGATAGGTTCAGTCGGGACGATCTATACTGTCATCAGCACCGAACTCCCGCGCACTGGACGCGGGAGCCGCCGGGGCTTCACAACATGACGAAACGACATGCGCCGCCGTTTTTAGTCCGAGGACTTGGACATATACGACGGCACCCCGGAAACCGAAGTTTCCGAGACGTTTTCGTTTCGTCGGGTTGTGAAGCCCGGCGCTGCCACTTCGCAGCGCGGTTGACTGCTTAGCAGGCGGGCCGGATGCCGCCAAGGTAACAAGAGCGGCAAAGCGCTTGGACTGCTGGGGAAGGCGCGTTGCTACCGGACAGGCTCCATCGCTCTGCATGATCCATTCAAAATGTCGGCACTTATTGACAAATACCGACATTTGATAACATCAAGCTATATGGAACTCGCTGGAACCCTATCGGATCAGGCCATTGCCTTTGCGCGTTGGCGTGGGATCGCGCGCGCGCGGGACTTTCGCGAGGCAGGCATACCCCCGGCAATCATCGCGCGGCTTTGCGAGCAGGGACAACTCGTGCGGCTTGCGCGAGGACTGTATCAACTCGCCGATGCTGATGACATCGACGCAGCCCATAGCCTCGCCGAAGCCGCACGGCTCGCACCGCATGGTGTCATCGTGCTCCTGTCCGCCCTGCAATATCATGGGCTGACCTCGCAGCTTCCCCATGCGGTATGGATTTGCTTCCACCACAAGGCGCGGATTCCGCGCACGCTGCCTTTCCGTGTCGAGGCGGTGCGTGCATCAGGCGACGCCTTCACGGCCGGGCGCATGACGGTTGAAATCGAAGGGGTTGCTGTATCGATCTACGACCCCGCCAAAACCATTGTCGATTGTTTCAAATATCGCAGCCGGGTCGGCCTCGATGTAGCGATTGAAGCCCTGCGCGACGGGCTGCGCCAGCGGAAGGTAACCCGTGCCGACCTTCGGCGCTATGGCGCCATCTGCCGGATGCACAATGTCATGCGGCCTTATTTGGAAAGCCTGTCGTAGAGAGGCAACATCATATGCTCACAGTCAGCGAACGCGTGGCGGGATAGTTTTTCGCACTTTGTCCGCCAACATCGGCGCGTAGTAAATAGCGTGAAGGATACCCTCGACTGTATCGAGCAGAGTGTTCACCGTATCAGCGCTAGGTTCGAAATCCCGGTGCATGGCGGCATGGCCAGCTTCGATCAGCGTATCCTTGAACATGGCCTGCTGGTTGGGGGCGACGTGTCCTGCGTCGAAGAACTTTTCGATGTTCTTCTCGAACCTTCCCTGATCTCCCACTTGGTCGATCATCAAGCGCTCCACCAGCGCCCTGATTCCCATCGTGGCGAGCCGGTGCGCCCCTATCGCCATGGCCCCATATATCTCGTCGCAAAGGCCGTTATAGGATTGAAGATAGGCATTGAACGGGAAGGCTTGGCGGCGCCATTGCGGTTTCTGGCGCGTGATCGACGGCGGAAAGAACTCGGTGTAAATCGCCGGCTGCCCGTGTTCGTCCGAGTCTTCGGAGAACCAGTGCCTATGGCGTAGCCTGACGGAATCGCAACCGAGACAGCGCATCAGCGCCCAACTGTCTCCACCCTCGATATAGATACCCCGCTGATCGTCCAACTCTTCCTGCCACGAAGTCTTTTCCGTATGAACGATCGCATGGTTGTTCCATTGCAAGCATTTGTTGCAATGCTCCCGCTCGACCATGTCTGTCCTGTCGTTCATCCTTCCTCCGAAACCAATGGCGGCCATTGCCTCGACGTGTGGACCAGCGTGAGAATCCAGACCGTCCCATCTTCGATCTGATACACCAGCCGATAATTCTCATGGGGAATCAACTCGCGCGTTCCCGCGATCTTGCCTGTCCGGCCCATGTGTGGAAAATCGGCCAGACGCGCCGCCGCATCTCCGAAAAGTTCATCCATCCGCAACGCAGCACGCGGATTATCGCCAGCGATGTATGCGATGATCTCGATACGGTCCTGTTCAGCTTCCGGCGTCCACTTGACGCTCACGCCTCTGCCTCATCGGCCCTGCGGCGCAATTCTGCCCGACGGGCCGCAAAGTCGGCTTCGACGTCCTCGTTTGGGCGGCCACGACCAGCACGAACCGACACACGGGCAGCTTCGACCTTTCGGCGCAGGAACTCGTCATAATCCCGCGCTTCGCGCTGTCGCTGGACATATTCGCGCATGAAATCCCGCACGATCTGGGAGGCCGGGCGATGGGTAGCCTCGGCTTCGGCCATGAACGCATCCCGCAAATCGGGTTCCAGTTTCATCGTGAAAACGGCATCCTTGGACATGGACGACTCCATTCAAGTTCATACTGACAAGATATATACACTCTCATTACCTGGCAATGCCTGGCCAGCGTGCCTCGGGGAGCAAGGTTCTTGATCCGTTCCCAATCGAGGATACAGTCGGCTCATGGGGCGGAAACTACAACGGATTGTCGAAGCAGCTATCATCGAACGGATCGGTCCGGTGACGGCGCAAGATCTGATGGCGATGTCGGACGATAGCTGGGGCTTGATCCGCGATCAGATTACGGATCGTCGCAACGGAAAAGACGGTCTCGTCGCCCGATGCCTAGCGTGTGAATGCGAAGTGTATATCCGCACGTCCAAGACGCGCGGCATCGCTCGCCCTCTGTTTCAGCATTATAACGGGAGCGATCCGGACTGCCCCTGGTTTCAGGGACGGAATATCAAACCCGATGCCGCTCGGGCCGCACAATATCAGGGGAAGCAGGAATCAAACTTTCATCGTCTGATGTGCGAGTTGGTGGGAGAGCTTGCCGCACTCGATTCTCGTTACATCAAGCATACCGTCGGCCAGTATCGTTCCCCAACTGAGAATGAGCATGGTCGCTATCCCGATACCTATGTCGAGTGGGACGACTTCGGCCCGTTCGTCGTTGAGTTCCAGATGTCCGGCACGTTCCAGACGGAAATCTCGGCGCGCTGCAAGCACTACGAACGTGAAGGCATACCTCTGCTATGGATTCTGTTCGGGCTTGATACCGCCACCGCGCTTCCGCAGAGCTTCATCGATGTTATCCGCCGTCACCGCGGCAACGCCTTCGTTCTCGATCAAGCAGCGGTAGCCGCATCGCGGGAGCAGAAAACCCTTGTGCTGTCCTGTTACCTTCGCAAGCCCGATGGACGACTGGACGCGCCCAAGCTGGTTCGGTTCGACGCGCTTACGGTTCCGCGCTCAAAGATTCCCTATCACGAAGACAGAATCGTTGGCTCGCGACTAGCAGAGATCGAAAAAGTGCGTCGGCCTTGGTTCAACGCGCTTGCTCAATGGGAGGATCGCTACAAACCCCTTCGCGATCTGGCGCGTCCGCAAAGTCTGCTTCTCGCGGCTGCCTTCTCGATCGTTGCCGCCACGAACGGGAAGGGGCGAAATTATGCGAGTGAACATTCAAACATTTCTGCGATGCTCAATACCTATCTGAGCACCAAAGTTCTTTCGCCCTACTCGGACCTACTGAAGCAGATTATCGAGAACACGCGAAGCAGCAGCATAATCAAGGCATCCGTTCACGATCACCTCCGCCGCTATCGAGACGCGATACAGGCCACGAACGAATCCCCTGAATGGATTCTGTTACGAAAGCTGTTGCCGGAAGCCCTCGACCCGGTGTTGCGGGAGGAGCTTGCCTATCTGGATGCACTGCCGGATTGGGCAAATCCGACCTCCGAGTAATTTCTGAGCATTGCGCGCCTTCACGAAATCGACGGGCCGCGCTGACGACCGATCGTCCAGTTGATCGTGTCGCCGCGCATGATGCCGGACACCTGCTTCTCCAGATGGCGATCGAGCACCGGGCGCCACGGCACCAGGGTAAATTCGCGGCTCTTTTCGATCAGCGCATAACGGCCTGACGCCAGTTCCACCGGACGGCGATAGATGCCATCGATCCGCTCGCCGGGTTTGGCTTCGGCATAGACGATACCCAGTTCGTCGGAGAGCTGGCCCGCGACCCGGTTCAATTCGCGCCGTCGCAGCATGGCCAGCAGGTTTTCGCGATAGATGATGCGGCCCTGTTCTTCTTGTGCCAGCCCTTCGGCGATCAGCCATTGCCGCCGCTGGACGAGCGCTGCGCGGGTTTCCCGGCCGAACCCGGCATCGCGCAACGGCTCGGGATCGGCCGCAATCAATTCCCGGTCTAGCCAGGTCGCGCCATCCACCCCGGTTTGTCGGTCCAAGGGAAGCGTAGAGAGCGTATCCACGATGACCGGCGCGGCTTTGGCGCGTTGTGCTTCATAGGCGGCGGCGACATCGACATGATCGGGGGCGATGAGCCATGTTCCGTCCGCCTCGCGCTCGATTATGCTACCGCCCTTGGTCATCACCCGGCGTATCGCCTCAAGCCGACGCACATGGGTTTCGGCAAAAGATTCGCGCGCGGTGGAATCGTGACGCAAATGAATATCGATCGAATAGCGCCCGTCATGGGCGGCGGCGATCTCGGCCACGGTGCGATCGACGGCGCGGGCCTCGACCGGCTTGGGCGCGATCCGCACCACCGCGCCTTCGGGGATGTAGGCCGTCGCATCACCCCGGCCGATATCGACATAGTGGCTGCGCCCATCGGTGCCATCTACGATCAGATAATGGCGATCGTTCGCCTCGTCCGACAGACCACGCTCGACGACGCGGCCGACGATCGGCTTCATGCTCGCCGGATCGGCGATGGCATAGTCTCCTGCGGCGCGCTCCATTCCATGCTCAGTAAAGGCGCGCTGCATGGTGCGGATGATGTCACCGCGCTCGCCCATGCGCTTCAGCGTGTCATCGATGCCGTCGGCCAGTTGCCAGCGTCCCGGTTCGATCTCGGTGGCCAGCCCCAAGTGGCCGAGCTTTTGCAAGCGCCCCGCGCGGAGTGATTGATAGAAGGGATCGCGGTCGGTGGCTTCGACGATCCGCCGATGATCCATGTCGCGCAACAAGCGCCGGTCGATGCTGGTCAGCCGTTCCTGCTCGATCTCGCGGGTCAGCCGGTCCTCGATCTCGATGTCCGTGCGCGGTCCCAGGTCGAGCGACACCAGCTCGGCTGCGCGCTCGCGAATACCGTGCGTCAGATATTCGCCGCCGATCACCAGATCCTGCCCGCGATCATCGACGCCGCGCACGACGATATGGGTGTGCGGATGGCCGGTGTTGAAATGATCGACCGCCACCCAGTCGAGCTTCGTCCCCAAATCCCGTTCCATCTGCACCATCAGGCGGCGGGTCAGCGAGCGGAGATCATCATAATGATCTCCATCCTCCGGCGAGACGATGAAGCGGAACTGGTGCCGGTCGCCGTCGGCCCGTTCGAGAAACGCCTTGCCGTCGGCCTGCTCCTGCCCGGCCGAATAAAGCCGCCCCGGCTCGCCATCGCGGGTCACGCCGTCGCGCTGGATATAGCGCAGATGCGCGCGCGCCGCCCCAAGGCTGTTCGCCTTGTTGAATTTGGCGATCCGGTATTTGACCATGACGCGGCGCTGGCGATAGCCCGCCAGACGGTCCCGGCTGGCAAGCTGTCGCCCCGCGACGCGACCACGCCCGATCCTGCTGCCGGTAAAGGCGCGGCCTGTGCGTCGCACGCCACCGGCAAGCGTCCGCGCCTGAAGCACGCGCTGAAGATAGCTGCGGCGCATCCGGCTTCCGCCTGCGCGCGGCTTGCCAAGGTCGGGCGTAAAATCGTCGTCATCGCTCATGGCAGCGTCCCATCACCTTGCGAACTTCTTGAGGATTGATGAGGTTGATCCAAAGTAACCGGGACAATCAACGAGTCTCGCGGGTGGGATATTATTATCAATGACTTATGGGTTTCCTGTCTCTCGATCCCTATAACCTGTCTCGTGAAATAATGATGTGCAGACAATATGTTGATCCCGCTTGCGGGATCGACCTTTAATCTTGCCCTTCGAGTCCTACCCGCTTCAACCGCCCCCAAGCCGCCGAAACCCGCCATCGCGAACGGCAGAGAAGCAGGAGCGCCGCGCCTGCCGCCGCGCTCCTGCTGTCCATGCGGCCTGTCAGCCGTCCTCCCGCCAGAGCCGATCCCGTTCCGCCAGCGCTGCTTCCAGTTCGGCTTCGACCTGCCGCAATTCGTTCTCGTCCGTGAGGCTGCGAAGCTCGGCGCGCAGTTCTTCGATATGCTGTTCGACAGACATGATTTCCTCCTGATCTTCGAAAGACAGGAGGCTGCGCCCGGTATGGATCGAGCCGGGTCAAGGACCGCGAAGCGGCCGCGCCAGCGGCGATGCCGGGCGCGATTTTTTTCGGCCGCGCGCCATGTCAGGGGGTGAAGAACCGGCCTCGCCAGGCCGAAAAAAATCGTGTCCGGCGTCGTCCTTGAGGCGGCTCGATCCATGCCGGATACTGGGCAATGTTGAGCGGATATTTCCCTCTCGCCACGCGCAACGCCCGTCATGGCTGGCCTCCGGGCGGGTCGTTCAGGGGGATGAACAGCGTGCCGGATGCGGGTCGTTCAGGCGTGGAATCCGCATGACCGGATGCCGGTTCCGTCGTGTTGCCCAGCGAGAAAAACAAGCGCGTTCCCGACAGCATGGCGGGCGGCATGGACGGCGTTGCAGGCGTGCGGGCAAGCTGCGCGATATAGGAGCGCGTCTCGCCCGGTAGCGGCCTTCCGGTTCGCAAATGCTCACCGTAGCGGGCCGGACCGGCGTTATAGGCGGCGAACAGGCCGGGATAACCGAAGCGATCATACATGGCGCGCAGATAGGCCGCGCCCGCCATGATATTGTCGTGCGGGTCGTACGGATCGGCGCCGAGACCGTGCCGCCGCCGCATTGCCGCCCATGTGCCGGGCATGAGTTGCATGAGGCCCATTGCACCTGCGGGACTGGTGATCGGACGCCCGTTCAAGTGGGTCAATCCGGCGCTTTCGGCCTGCATGACGGCAGCAATCCATGCCTGCGGAATGGCGAAGCGCTGCGCGGCTTCGGCGATATAGGGTCGCCATCGTTCGACCGCTGGTGATGTGCGGAACGCCGGTGGCGATGCCGATGGCGCATCGCTCGCAGGCACGGCCACCGGCACGGCGAGCGCCAGCGACGCCCATGCCACGGGCGCGGCGATGGAGGTCAGCGTAGCCATAACGGCGTCGCTTTCCCGATGATCGCGGTTTCGCTGATCGGCCCGAAATAGCGCCCGTCGAACGACTCGGCGGCGTCCATCATCAGGAATACGCGACCGTCGCGCAGATGCTCGCAGCCGCTCCACCACGGCAGCGGGCGGTCTTGCCGGTCGGTCGCGCGGCGCTCGGCGATCCTGCGCCCATTGACGAAAATTGCATATCCCAGCGCGCAAACCTTGTCGCCATCGCGCGCCGCGATCCGTTTGAGCAGCGGCACGTTGGCGGGCAGATAATGGCGACGCGCGGCGAGCTGGCGAACGCTCTCCGGCGTGCGGGCCAGCACCATGTCGCCGGTGCGGACGGGTGCGCCGGGATGGATGCGCCAAAGACCGATCGGCGCGCTGGCCGAGGCGTTCCAGATGATGCGCGGCGCGGGCGGCCCCATGACATCGAGCGTGGCGGCAGCGGCGAGCAAGGCGAGGCCGATGCCGCCCGCGATAAGGAGCGGACGGCGGCGGGCGCGAAGCTGGCGGGCCAGCGGCGGGTGCCATTCGAGCAGCGGCGCGGGCCTGGGTCTGGCCGGATTGCGGGAGAGCGGCTTACGCATCGCGCTTCCCCCTGCGCGGGCCGCGCCCGTTGTCGCGGGACCATTGCTCAAGATCGGCGATATGGTAGCGGACCTGCCCGCCGTGCCGCCGATAGGCCGGACCCTTGCCTTTCCAGCGCATGTTGGTCAGCGTCTTGACCTGCAAGCCGAGGAAAAAAGCGGCCTGCTTGGCGGTCAGAAACGGGCTTCCTTTCCGCGCCTGACTGGCCCGGATATGATCGTCGTCATCCATCTGCGTGATCCTCCTGATGAGTGCGGACGGCGAAGGACCATCCGCGACAGGCAGGGACCGTGCGGGACGGGGAGACGGCGCGGCAGGGTCGAAAACGCGGCTGCCGGTTTTCGACCCGACTGGCCCGAAACGGCAAAAGCCCCCGCGCCGGAGTGGACGCGGGGGCTTGCCGGGCCGGTCAGGCGGCGTTGACGATCAGCGCCAGCACGTCGTCATCGTCCTGTCCGGCGGCGCGGCCGAGATTGGCGTAAATCGGCCACGGCGCGATCTGCGGATGGAAGATGCGGAGCGAGACATAGGGCTTGCCGGTCTCGCGATTGGGCTTGATCCAGCCCGCGCCGATGTCGTTGGGACCGCTCCAGATGCGGAAATCGGGCTGCTTCTCGCCGCGCTTTTCGGTGTTGGGCGTGATCTCGATGCCGAGCGGATTGCGGCGACCGAGAAGGCCGATCTGCCCGCGCATTTCGTTGGTTTCCGGGTTGCGCGAGACGATACCGAGAGTGGACATGATGCATTCCTTTCGTTGCTCGCCAGAGCCGATCCCCGGCGATGCGCGGACCGTGATGGGCTGACCGGGACGCCCGCACCCGAAGGGCCGGAGCGGCAGCGGAGGACCGGGATGCGCGGCTATTTTGAAGCGAAGCGACCGCGAGGAGCCGAAGCGCAGCGAAGGCGGGGAAAATAGCGGCAGCAATCCCGGTTGCGGGCGTTCAGGGCCGCCCATAGGTCCAGCAGCAACAGCCAGGGTCGCGCGTCTGGCGATACGGACAGGATGCCGATTGCCTGTGTCACGGCCTGACGGATCGCTCCCGGAACCGGCGATGCGAGGGTGCAGAGGATGGATCGGGCGCATCCCCGCGCGTCGATCCTGCGCCGCGACAAGCGGGAAAGGGAGCCGCCTTGCCCGCCATCGGACAGCGACCAGCGGCCTCGGCGCGGGCTGGATCAGGTGCGACCGCGACGGCCACGCTGTCTTGCCCGCCCGCCTGTCCGATGATCGGCGTGGCTCATTCCGCCGATGCGGCAAACCACCGGAACGGGACCGCCGCGCCCGTGCGCCGCGATCCTCAAACGCCGTCATCGGCGCCACGAAAAAGCCCCCGCGTCCACTCCGGCGCGGGGGCTTGCGAAGGAAAATGGAGGGGCGGCAACGCCGCCACTCCCATCGTCATTCCGCCGCGATGGCATAAGGATCGGGCTGCTCGATCTCGAACGGCTGCGGCACATTCCTGAAAGACCGCTCGACCGATTTCCACCGGGAGAGCGTGACAAAGGGCCGCGCCGAATAGCTGGCGGCAGGGAAACGCAGCCATTTCGGCACCCATCCGTCGACCTTGGGGCGCTGGTTCTCGCCGGTCAGGTGATCGCGGATGATGGCTTTCTGCGTCTTGACCTTCTCGGTGATATTGCCGTCCGCGACTTTCTTGCCGCCGACATCGCGGAGCATGGCGTTGACCATCTGGCGGTCGCGGACAAGATCGAAAAACGCATCGTCCGCCGTCCACAGGCTCGCCATATCGACGGCGAGATAGCTGCCCACGGCCTCGACCACGGCGCTGCCTGCCTCCATCGTCTCGCCCATGACGATAGCGATGATCGCCATGACATCGGCGTCGGACAAGGTGAGCAGGCGGGCGAAGATGGTCGCGGCTCCGTCCTTGTCGCCATAGCCGCCGGTCACGGTCGGCTCGTCGGCATCAAAGCCGAGAAGCGCGAGCGCCGTCCGCCGTTTTTCGTCGAACCGGGTTTCGGCGGTGCTCGTCTCGACGCTCTCCGTGATGGCGTCGTTGCGGGCGGTCTGCGGCTCGACGCGGACAGTCCAATGCGCCGGGCTGGTGATGGCATGGGCCAGCATCAGGCGCAGCGCGACGGCGGGATAATCGGCCAGCACGGCGCGCGTTGCGGCGTGACGGTGGAGGTCGATATAGGTCTGCAAGGCGCTGGTGGTTTCGGCGCGGGCATTGCGCGCGGCCTGCCGGTCGGCTTCGGTGGTTCCCGCCTTCGCCTCCGCTGCCCGCGCTTTCCGGGCGTCCTTGCCCGACAGCCAGCCCTCATGCACTTCCACCTCGCCATTGTGGCGGATGGAAATATAGACCTTGCCGCCCTTGGCCTTGGGCATCTTTTCATGCTCGTAGCTATAGAAATAGCTGCCCGGTTCCATGATCTCGACTTCGGCCCATCCGGCTTCAATGAGGGCGTCGCGCTTCGCGGCGATAGCCTCGTTCTGCGCGATCCAGAATTGTTCGGCGTCCGCGAAAAAGCCGTCCTGCTCGAACAGGTCGCCGACGATCCTGCCGCCATAATCGCCCAGCGGGAAGATCGCGGCCTTGACCGAAATGGACTCGCCGCCCAGCAGCCATGCTTTCAGCCGGTCGCCGGTCGGCGCATATTGGTCCGGGTCATCAAGCAGCGCCAGCCAGTCCTTTTGCTGCGCCTTGCTGGCGAGCGTCAGATGACGGATGGTCCGCGTGTCGATCTCGCCCTTGCGGTAGAGCCCCCGGATGCGCGGCGACAGATTGCCGAGCGCGAGGATGCGGCGGATATAGAGTTCGGTCAGGCCGAAGGTCTGGCCGATCTGCTCCACGCTGCGCTTTTCCTTCTGGATAAGCCGGGTGAAGGTTTCCCATTGGGTGACTTCATCGGGGTCGAGCCGCTGGATATTCTCGATCAACGAGGCTTCCAGCGCGGCGGCGTCGTCGCCATCCTCCATGATCGCGCACGGCACGGGGCCGTGGTCGATCCCTTCGGACAGGGCGATGCCATTGGCATGATGGCGGCGGCGTCCGGCGACGATACCGAACATCTCCGGCCTGTCCTCAAGCTCGCCGGGGCGCACGACGAGCGGCACGATGACGCCGCGCGCGCGGATGGACGGAAGAATATCGGACACATCCGGGTTCTTCTCCCCGTGGCGCATATTGGTCTTGCTGACAAACAGCTTGCCAGCGTCGATATTTGCGAGTTGCATGGTGGTTCACTCCTGCTTGGGGTGGACCGGCCCGTTCGTGTGATCTGCCAAGATGGACGGACGGGCCGGGTTAGCGCCGAAATAGCGGCGCGGCTCATCCGTCCGGTGTGGGCGGAATCTCGGAACGGCGGGCAAGCTCGCGCGCCCGCGCGGCGGTGGCTAACAGCGCCTCGGCTTCGGTGATGCGGCCCGCGATCCGGGCCGCGTCGGCATAGGCAGACAGCGGAAAGCGGCCCGTGAAATACAGGTCGCGCTCGATGCTGAGTCCGCCCGGCAAGCGGACGGATGCGATCTCCGACAGGCTGAAAGAGCCGAGTTCGGGGCATCCGAAACCAAGGTCGGCCAAGCCGAACAGGGTGTCGCCATCCTCGTCCAGTTCGGTCGCCAGCCATGTCGCCGCGCCCATCGGATTGAACAATTTGAGGATGGGAAGCGGGTCGGGTTCGCGTCGGCCTTCCTCCTGCGCGGCGCGATGGGCGATGGCGTTGGCGCGCAAGGCGGCGCACAATTCGGGGGTGAGGAGCGTCATGCCGCAATCCTCCCTTCGTCGCCCTCGCCAAAGGCGAGAATATAATCCGCCGCCTTGCTCGCCTGACTGGCGGCGCGGAAGATCGCGCGATTATCCTCGCGCAACACCTCCAGCCATGAGCCGACATAATCGGCATGGCGCACGGTCGGGACGATGCCGAGCGCGGCGCAAATGAACGCGGCGCTAATTTCCGCGCACAGTTCCTCGCGGGCGTAAGGCTTGGAGCCGAACCGCCCGGACAGGTCGCGGTTCAACCGGTGCCTTGCCCCCGAATGATGGGACAGTTCGTGAAAAACCGTCCGATAATAATTGATCTGGTCGCGGAACGCCGGTTGCGGCGGCACCTGAATATAATCGCCGGACGGCGCATAGAACGCCTTATCGCCACCGATGCGAATATCTGCGCCGGTGGCTTCTATCAGGGCTTCGGCGTGGGGGATGATCTCGCGTTCGGGCAGCGGCGCGGGATCGGTGGCGAGACCGGGCCGCAAACCTTCGCATTGCGCGACATTGAAGACGGTGAATTTCTTGAGGAACGGAATGGCGCGGGCATCCTCGCCGCTTTCGACGGCACGGGCCTTTTCCGCTTCGGGAATGAAGCGGTCGGCATAGACGACGGTGGTGCCCTTCTCGCCCTTGCGGACATTGCCGCCCGCTTCCAGCGCCTGCCGAAAGGTTAGCCAATGCTGCGAGGCATGGCCGCCCTCGATCGCCGCGCCCCAAAGCAAGAGCACATTGACGCCGGAATAGCGCCGCCCGGTCAGCGCGTTGCGCGGCAGGCCGGGGCCGCTTGCCGCGCTGGCATCCCAAGGTTGCACCCAAGGGAAGCGGCCCGCTTCCAGTTCGCTGATGATCTTGCGCGTTACCTCGTCATACAGATTCGCGCGGGGCTGCGCCCCTGCCTCGCGACCTTGCCCCGACGCGCGACGCTTGCGGGAAAAGCCCATGCCTAGCCTCCTGTCACAACCAAAAAACCGACCGCAAACCCGCCGGGCGTGGGGGGTGGGCGGCAGGGGCGACCGGAGAGGCCCGCAAGAGCGGCGGGCGGCACCCGCAGGGGCGCAATGCAATGAAGCAGCCGGAGCGAAGCGGAGGCTTGCCGCCCGGCGCGGCGGGCCTAGCAGGGCGCGCCGACCACCCTCCGCGCCCAAGGGGTTGCCAACAAACAGACGCCGGCGCGACGGGAGGAGCGCCGGGCAACCAACCGGGGGCGAAGCCCCCGGCCAGCGTCATGCGATCGTGACCGGAACGGCCGGGACGCCGCAGGTGGCCCCGCGAAGCCTGGCGCCGAAGGCGCCTGGCGCAGTAGAGCGCGGTCGCCCGCCGGGGCGGGCGAGACGCCCTTATGCCTTGCTTTCTACCGCAGCAGATGCCGCCATCCGCCGCCGATCAGCGTATTAACGGTCCTGAGCAGACGTTTGATATGGGTCCGCAGATAATCGGATGTGTCGAGACAGTCATCGCGCACCGTTGCGTCGCCGTGAATGACGCTGGCGTGGATGCGGTGGCCACGGGAATCAGCCGCAGCGGGCCTTGCCGCCATCTTGCTGGATCGGGGGACAGGGCACGTCGCCATAGGAGCAGTAAACGCAGCAGTCGCCCGACTTAGGCCTGAGGACGGCACCGCAGTCCTTGCAGTCGTAGAAGAATTGGCAGGCGTTGGTTGGCATCGTCTCGGTCGCCCGGTGGCCGCAGTGTGGACAGGTCAGCGTTGAGCGCAGTTTGAGAACCTCCTCAGACATAACGATACCCTGCCCAGAGCAAGGCGACGCCCAACAGCAGTCCGACGAGCGTTAGCAGGCGCATCCAGCGCGGCGTGCACACGCCGTTGGGCCCGCAGCGCGCAGCGACCACCTGCTGGCGCAGCAACAGCGCGGCACCGGTGACAAGGCACAGGGCACCGATCAGTAGGAGCGGCGTGCGATAGGGCGCGGCGACGAAGGCCACACCGCCGAGCCAAGTCGCGCCAATCCCGGCGGAGGCGAGCAGGATCGGCAATGCGCAACAGGCGGCGACGCCGAATGCGGCGGCAATACCCGTCAGCGTAAGCGTGACGGTGCCGATGCCCTTGGGCGAGTGTGGCGTTTCGGTCACGAACGATTCCTTGTGGCAGTCATGCAACCGCCTTAGCATCTGTAGCTACTACAGACTCAAGCCCCAATCGAAAGCTGCGCCCATGGCTGCCAAGACGATCCAGATCGGCGAACTCTCGCGCCGCACCGGCTGCAACATCGAAACGATTCGCTATTACGAGCGGATCGGGCTGCTACCCACGCCGCCGCGGCAAGGTCGCTATCGTAGCTATGGGACAGAGGACGTGGCACGGCTAAGCTTCGTGCGCCGTGCGCGGGAGCTTGGGTTTACCCTCGACGAGGTGCGCGCCCTGGTGAGGCTCGCGGCTGGAGGACCGACGTCGTGCGCCGAAGCGCGCGAGCTGGCGGCATCGCATCTTAAGGACGTGCGTGCACGGATCACGGACCTCAAGCGAATGGAACGGGTGCTCTCGGACTCAGTGCGGGCCTGCGATGCCGGACAGAACCCAGGCTGTCCGCTGCTCGATACGTTGGCGGCGGAGAAGCGGATCGCATGATCACCATCGGCGCGTATGCCTCTTTGAAGGTCAGCCAGCATTGCGAAAGATATTCGCATTCAATCGTCGCGCGCCCGTCGCGCGGTCGTGTCCTTCCTCATGGCGAGGGCCCCTCTTGGTTGGGAGGGCCAGGGGATCGGCGATGCCCCCCCGCGTCATGCGATCCTGACCGGAACGGCCGGGACGCCGCAGGTGGCCCAGCGAAGCCTGGCGCCGAAGGCGCCTAGCACAGTAGAGCGCGGTCGCCCGCCGGGGCGGGCGAGACGCCCCAATGCCCACTTAATCATCCGGGCCTTCTACCGCAGCAGATGCCGCCATCCGCCGCCGATCAACGTATCGGCAGTCCTGAGCAAACGCTTGATATGGGTCCGCAGATAGTCGGACGTGCCGAGCCATTCATCGCGCACGGTTGCGTCACCATGAATGACGCGGGCGATTTCGCGGTGGCTGGCCCCGGCCTGCCGGCCATCCCATGCCTGCAATGCCAGGGCCCAACGCCGTGCCCGCCGTTCGGGTGGGAACAGCGTTCGAGGAAAGCGGCCCAGGCGGCACACGGACACCAGACGGCGCAGCATCAGAATATTGGTTTCGACCTGGGCGTCGCCCGTCACATGAAAATCGAGATGGACGGGGCCAGCGAGCAATGTGCCCGATCGCACCGCGATACGGATACAGCGCGGCCCATCGGCGATCAGCACATGCTCACCGTCGACGGGATGGCGCAGGACGACGATGGGATGGTCAAGTGCGTGGAGATCAAACAGATCGACCTCGCCCGGCAAAGCGGAGCGCGCATCGACGGTCAACGTAGGGGCTTGTCGTTCGGCACACCAAAATACATGCCCGGTAAAATCGTCCAGGCTGCCGAGCGCCGCAAGCGGCAGGACGCGATTGCAGACGAAATTGCAGCGGCGGATGGTCAGGACGCAGAGTGGCGGCCGCGCGCGCAACAGGGTCCATGATGCCCGACACGGCATTCGTAGATTGTGGCCGATCGCGCGACGCAGACATTCCCATGCCCAAGTCGCCCGGTCGAATCCCAGCAGACGATCGTAGCGCGCGCGATCGCGCCATGCGGATGCAGTATCCGCCCGGATGGCTCTTGCCATGTGATCCTCTCCCTGTTGGCGCACGGGGGTCGCAAAGCGACCAGGCGCAGCCTGCCAGGCGTTCAGGACGCCCGCTGCCGGAGGCGCTTGGGAATGAGGCGGAACCGGCGCAGTTTGAGGAATGCCGGAATAAGAACCGGCCGTATGTCGGAAAATACCGACAAATAATGGAAATCAGGGGTGAATTTACGATGTGGCGCTATCGGCTAAGGCTGCGTTCATGCTGCCATCCCTCGCTGGTGAGAACCAGCGCCGCCTTGTCCTCGCCCTGTTCGGTGCCTGCTGCCTTGGCGAGCGAAGGCAGTGCAGCGCGCACGGCCGTGTCCCCGGCCCAAGGTTCCATATCCTCCAGTCTATAGGTGTAGCGAACCTGCGATACGCGCACGCCCATTACGTCGGCCGGTTCGGTAAAGGACGTGACCTCGCCGACGACGCGGCGGGCGAAGCAAAGGTCGGACCCGCCCAGCAGCGTATTGTCGGATTTTCGGATGACCTTCGCGCCCGCATCGGTAGGTTGATAGACCAGCGCGTCATAACTCATGTCCTGCCCCATGACGGGCGGCCGGTTCTCACGGCGCTTCTGGACTGACAAGAGCCCGGCGGCGGTCAGCGCTTCATAACCGCGCCGATCGGCCGGAGATCCGTCGGCGCGGACCGTGGCGGGCATCTGTCCGATATTGACGCACTCGGGATGCGCGTCGAACCAACCCTGTAAAGCCGTGCGAAAATTCGCCTTGCTCGCCGCCTTGGGATCGCTGCATCCCATCAGTGTCAACGACAAGCCGCTTATGGCGGCAAGCGCGATCTTGATCCGTGCAGCCCGGTGCTGCGTTACCTGTAAATCGGTCATCCTCTCGCTCCTTTTTTGTCACTGCGCCACCAGTGGCGTCAGGATAGGCATATCACTCCGTTTATCAGAGCCGATCGAGGCGAAAACGAAGCGGCGTCACGCCGGTCATTGCGCGAAACGTGGCGCCGAAATGGCTTTGGCTGGCGAAACCAACTGCCAAGGCGATTTGGGCGATAGGCAAATCTGTCGAGAGCAGCAGTATCTTCGCCCGCTCGATTCGACGAATTATGATGTAGCGGTGCGGCGGCGTGCCAGTGGACTGCCGGAAGGCCTCGCTGAAATGGTGCAGGCTTCGATCCGCGATCCGGGCAAGCATGGCGATGCTCAAGTCATCGCCGAGATTGGCCTCGATATAGTCGATCACCAGCCGGAGCCGCTGTGTTCCGAGTCCGCCTCTGGCGGGCGCTGGATGCCATGCGCCATCGCTGTAATGACGAAACATATGGACTGCGATAAGGATACCGAAATGCTCTGCAAAAAGCTTTCCGCCAGCGCTTTGTTCGCGCAATTCAAGGGACAGCATCTTTGCAGCGTCCGCGAGGAAGTTGTCCGTTACCGCGACACCGGGACGCAAACTGGCTCCATCTCGCCCGAACGTCTCATGCCCAACGCGATCGACCAGCTTACGGTCGAGTGCGATGCCGACAATGTTGGGGCATACGATCCATCGCTGGAAAAAGGGATTATCTCCAGGATCGATATGAACGGCACCATATTCGATCCGGGCGGACTGGAGACGATCGCTTCCCGGCAATCTCCATTCCATATCGAAGGGCTTATCGTTGTGAACGACGATGGTAAGTCGTGGTGAGCCGATCAGCCCGCTTTCATGTGGAGCCAAGGTTCCCTGCACCAAATGGACGCCGCCGTGGCTGAGGCGAGCATCCAACCGAAACTCGTTCGTGTGGACCGGGTGCGCGAAATCTATGAGCGTCGGAGGCGACTTGTCCTTCCCTTCTGGCAATACATTCACCGAGGCCATGTGTTGGAAGAGTGAAAACTGAAATCGGTCAACGACACCGAACTCCAAAGACGAGCAGCATATTGCCCCCTCGAATGAACGCCTGTGAGACTATGGCCGCTCATAGGCGCTTGCACGTGACGGGCTCTCGCGTGGGCTCGTCCAGTTTTATGTCTTTCCCATCGAGGGTCAGGTTCGTCCCGTCATCTCCAACATACGAAACTCCCTGCGCGTATGCGGAAAGCCGGAGCATCGGACCAGTCGGCGATTTGCGAATGATAATCGACAAATCATTTGCCAAGAAATCGATGTAGATCACCTGATCATCGCTGCATCGATAGGAATGGCTTGCAACAATTGCAGGCGGCGGCGCGACGGTTGAGGAAGACATATTTCCCGTCATGCTTCGATCTTTAGGCTTTTCTTCTGAGCAACCGAGGAGAAGACCGACAAATGCCAACGGAAGCACGATATGCCTTATCGACAGTCTGCCCGAACGGGCCTGCCCGCCGACATAATAGCTGATCATATAAACCACCCTCTTGATAATCTGCTTGGTTGTCCCCGTTCCGCCGTGGGCGCGTGAACCCACGCACCCACGGCGTGGTCCCGTCGCAAGCGGAGTAACCTCATCTTGAGGGAGGTTCTCCTCCAGGGGGGGATGCTTGCGCGGAACCAAACCGGATTTCGGCTCTGTCGAGTCTTGGGGACCGAGCCCCAAATAAATCTGACGGGTATTTCGGAATGGAATGATGGAACCGATCCGGTTTTTGACCGCCAACCTCCAGTCATTCGACGTGTAAAAGTCGGGCACTCCATTATTGCGATACGTTTCATGATTGATCCGGACGAAATCCCTTGCGAACCCGTGGCCGTCCGGGTGGCTTGGATTGCGTGCGAGTCAGCCGCCTTTGTATGAGGCGGTCTGTAGCCTTAAGCATCCCCTCGAAATTTCGCCGCAAGCCCTTGGGTCGTAGAACTGATAAGAGTCCGGAACACCGGTAGCTGTGGATCAATTTCGAACCGACAGGTTCATGGGCAATCATGAAGCGCTCCTCGAGCGTCAACAGCCAACCGAGCTCAACCTGGAACGCCAGATGAACATTTTCAGTGCAGCCCGTCAGCCGCGCCTCAAGGGCCCAAAATCGGTCCTTTCGGGGATTTATTCTAAACGAATATTGGATGACGCTATCTGCTGCCGCCATCCCAGCCGGGCGCGTATAGGGATGCCAGAATCTGTAGTCCTCAAATCTGGTTAGCACCGTCCAGACCCTTGGTGGCGACGCAAGGAGTATCGTTTCGTTACTTAGCTCGAACACGCGCCTCTCCCCTAAGCTGGCTTAGTCGAACAAGTCGGAGAGGAAACCGCGCCGGCGCTTGTGGCCATGATGACCCGAGCGCCCATGGCCGCCATAGTCGTAATCCGGTTGTTCATGTCGTGGCCTGGGACCAACATCGGATCGCGAGGGTGCTGCGCTTTCCGATCGCTCTATGATCTTGTCGAGTTCGCCGCGGTCGAGCCACACGCCGCGGCATTGCGGACAGAAATCGATCTCAACGCCCTGTCGCTCGGACATGGAAAGGGCCACACGACAAACTGGGCATAGCATGCTTGGTGTTGAAGACGTCGGGACATTCATCATCATTCTCCTTTTCAGCTGGTTATTTTGCTTCACTGCTAGAGATGGAGAGGCTCGACCTCGGAACAGGGGCTGGTTTCGGTCTGGATCGTGGCGTGCTCGATGGCGAACGCCTGCGCGAGCTTGGCCGCCACCTGGCCTCTGATGGCCTCGGCGTTTGCGTCACCATCCACCATAATGTGAACCGAGCAGCTCATGCTGTCGCTTGTGATCGACCAGACATGGAGGTCATGAGCGCCGCGAACCCCATCCACCCTAAGAATCGTAGCCCGCACGTCAGCCAGCGAAAGGCCCCGCGGCACGCCTTCGAGCAGGACATTCGCGGTGTCGCGAAGCAGGATCCAGGTTCTCGGCAGAACCCAGAGGCCGATGCCTACGGCCACAATCGGATCGATCCAGCTGATGCCGGTGAAGCGAATGACGAGCGCACCAGCGATCACGCCGATGGAGCCGAGCATGTCCGCCCAGACTTCGAGATAGGCGCCTTTAAGGTTGAGGCTCCGGTCCTTGCCCGACATGAGCAGGCGCATCGACACAAGGTTTATGACTAGGCCGATGACGGCGACGACCAGCATCCCCGTCGACTGGACGGGCTCAGGATCGCGGAAGCGGTTTACCGCTTCGAACAGGACATAGATGGCGACGGCGAACAACAGGAGGGCATTGAAGGCAGCTGCGAGGATCTCGAACCGGCGATAGCCGAAGGTTCGCTGGTCATCTGCGGGCCGGGCTCCAATCCGGATCGCCAGCAGTGCAATGGTCAACGCTGCAACGTCCGTCAGCATATGGCCGGCGTCGGACAGCAGAGCGAGGCTGTTGAAGACGAAGGAGCCGACGACTTCGGCAATCAAGAATGTGCCGGTTAGAAGAAGCGCGATCAGCAATATCCTGCTGTTGGCGGTCGTGGCATGATCGTGCGAGGGATTGGCGGCAACATTCGGTTTGACGTTCGCCTGTTCAGTCATGGGCTTCGGCACGGTTTGCTCCTTTCCCGCGGATCAGAATTGTCCTGATCGAGGCTGCGACGCCCAGGAACCACCGATCTGTGCATCATGGCCGATCCTGCCGAACCGCAAGTACACGAGCCTCGGAAACGATAGGGCGATTGACCGAACCGGGGCTGGCCCCTTCTGGTGTCTCTCCGAAAGGCGTGCCCGGTATTTCGCTGGAGCCCGTTGACCCGGACGGAGCAAACGGACCCGGCAGCGCCGGGCGACTGAAACCAGGTTCGAACAATGTTCCTCCGAAGAGATTGAGATCACGGGCTTCGGCGCGCCCCATGGCAGCCAGAAGCGTGAATCCGGCCACGTAGGCGTCGCGTTCTGCGGTGACGAGTTGGACGCGGCTGTTTAGGAGTTCCTGCTCGGCGTTCAGTACGTCGAGCACATTGCGCGTGCCCACGGTGTTTTCCGCACGAACGCCTTCGAGAGCGAGCTCGTTGGCGGTGACAGCGGATTTCGAGGCTTCGATCACCACCAGCGTTGCCCGATAACGCGAAAAGGCGGCGCGGGTGTCCGCGACGACGCGGCGCTCAACGAAAACGATCTGCTCGAGTGCCTGACCTGAAAGGGCGTTTGCCCGTCGGACTTCGGCCGCAGGCAGGCCGCCCTGGTAGAGCGGGATCGTCGCGGAGAGGCCGACCATCGCCGTGGTCTGCGCTTGCCGGAAGACCCGACCCGGCGACGTGCTGGTCAATGACCCGAGGTAATTGTTGTAACCGGTGCTGGCCACCACAGATAGGCTGGGAAGCCGCGAAGAGGCCGCGACGCGAACGTCATAGCGAGCCGCACTGGCGTCAGCCTTCGCGGCCAGGAGCTGGGGGTTGTTCTTGATGGCAATGTTAACTGCGCTCTTCGATGTTGCGGGAAGGCCGGGCAGGACGGGTGGTTGTTCCAGGTCCCGCGCCGGCACGCCGACAAAGCGAAGATAGTTTTCGAGGCTTGCATCGAGCTGCGCTTGCGCCAGCTCCAACTGTCCCCGAGCGACGGACAGCCGCGCTTCCGACTGGGCGACATCAGTCCTCGTGAGGTCGCCAACCTCAAAGCGGTCGCGCGAGGCTTGCAGATTGGTCTCGAGCACGTCGACATTGCGCGCGTTCAGCTTCACAATCGCACTGTCGCGCATAACGTCCATGTAAACCGAGACGACTGCGGTGAAGACGTCCGCCTCCGTCGCGCGCAGACCCGCGCGGCCGGATTCGACACGTGCATCGGCCGCGCGGATCGAATTCTTGACACGGCCGCCCTGGTAGAGAGGAAAGGACAGGTTCGCGCTGGCATTCGCCGCTCGCAAGGGCGCAGAGAAGCTGTTCGCAGACCGAACGACGAACTCCTGATAATCGGCGGTGGCACTGAGATTAGGCCGACCGGCCGCCTTTGCGATCGGCACACCTTCATCGGTTGCCCGAAGACCGGCGCGCGCGCCGGTCAGGCTGGGATTGGTTCGATAGGCCGTGATCAGTGCCTGGCGGAGGGTTTCAGCAGATGCCGCCGTCGCGAACAACAGCGGTAGTGCCGCGATCGTCAATCGAAGAGCTTGCCCAGCCATCATGCCGCCTCCGCGTTGTCGCGGTAGGCGAGGAGACGCAGCGCGTTGAAGACCACCAGGAGCGTCGATCCCTCGTGAACCATGACCGCGGGTCCAATGCCCAATCCGAGGATGGTTGCCGGAACTAGCAGCGCAACCACACCCAAGCTGACGACGAGATTTTGCCGAATGATCCAGCGAGTCTGGCGGCTCAGTCCCACTGCGAACGGCAGATGCGCCAGATCGTCCGCCATCAACGCCACATCTGCCGTCTCCAGCGCGACATCCGAGCCCGCGGCGCCCATGGCGATGCCGACGGTCGCATTGGCTATGGCAGGCGCGTCGTTAACGCCATCTCCAACCATCGCGACGGGCATTTCCTTCCGAAGCTTTTCGATCGCATCGACCTTGTCCTCGGGCATCAGGTCGCCCCAAGCCTCGTTGACCCCGACATCTGCAGCGATAGCGGCGGCAACGCGCTGGTTGTCGCCCGAGATCATAATCATTCGACTGATCCCCAAAGACTTCAGCCGATCGATGGCGGCTTTGGCCGCAACCCGCGGCGTATCCATCAGCCCGATCACACCCAGGTCGCGGTCGCCCATTCGCACCACCATCGTGGTTCGTCCCTGCTCACGCAGGCGTTCGATTGCCTTCGCCATCTCGCTGGAGAGCGGAGCGATCCCGTCGCTCCCGAACATTTCAGCCTTGCCGATGAGGACGGCTTCGCCATTGACCCGTGCCCGAACGCCACGGCCGGTAAGACTGTTAAGATCATGGGCGGCAGGAATGGGTTCCTCGTCGAGAAACTGGCGCCCGTCGCGTACGATAGCAGCGGCGAGCGGATGGTCGCTCAGATTCTCGACCGCCACGGCAACCGTCATGAGCTCGTCATCCTCGACGCCTTTGGCCGAAACAATGTCGGTGATGCGCGGCCGGCCTTCGGTGAGCGTTCCCGTTTTGTCGAACGCGAGCGCGGTGAGCGAACCAAGGCTTTCAAGTGGTCCGCCGCCTTTGATCAGAACTCCGCCGCGTGCAGCGCGCGCCACGCCGGACAACACCGCGCTCGGCGTGGCGATGGCAAGCGCACAGGGACTCGCCGCCACCAGCACCGCCATTGCGCGATAGAAGCTGTCCCGGACTGGTTCATCAATGACCACCCAGGCGAACAGGAGAACCACGACGCCGCCGAGAACGGACGGTACGAACACGCGCTCGAACCGGTCGGTGAAGCGTTGCGTGGGCGATTTTTGCGTTTCCGCCTCGCTCACCATCTTCACTACTTTGGCAAGCGTAGTGTCGGTGGAAAGGCGAGTCACGGCGATCTCAATCGCGCCCGGCCCATTGATTGTCCCGGCGAACACCCGGTGCTGCGCGGGCAATTTGTCCGGTCGCGCAGCTGCTTGCGATCGGTCCGGGACAGGCTCCTTGTCGACCGGCACGCTTTCGCCGGTCACGGGTGACTGATCGACACTGGAGCGGCCGACAACAACGAACCCGTCCGCAGGCAAACGCTCGTTCGGTTTTACCACCACGGTATCGCCGACGACCAGATCCTCTACCGGCACCTCGCTGACGCTGCCGTCACGGCGCACCATGGCGGTTTGTGGCGCCAGCTCGGCGAGCGCCTCAATGGCGCGCTTGGCCCGCCCCATGGCATAATGCTCAAGCGCATGGCCTAGACTGAACAGGAAGAGCAGAAGCGCGCCCTCTGCCCAGGCGCCGAGCGCACCCGCTCCAGCCGCGGCGACAAGCATCAGTGTGTCGATCTCAAACCGCTTAAGCCGTAGGTTCTCGATCGCTTCCCGCAGGGTGAACCAACCGCCTAACACATAGGCAGCGAGGTAACAGACGAGAGAAATCCAAGCGGGAAAGGTCGTCAGTTTCTCGATCGCAAATCCGGTAGCAAGGATAGCGCCGCAGAGAAGTGCGAAGATCAGTTCGGTATTGGGGCCGAAGATGCCGCCATGGATATGCTCATGGTCGTCGCTGTTACTTTCCGCAGCCGCATGATTGCCATGATCATGGCCGGCATGATCGTGCGGTTCCCGTGGCAGTGCGCGCTCGGCGGACGCGCCCGTCCGCCGGCGGACGCCCATTTCGGCGAGCGCACTACTGATATCATTGGCGGTGATTTCGGCGCGGCTGAGTTCGACGCGGATTGTCCCTGCGGCACTGGCTTCGGATTCGACGACGCCGGGTAGCTGCCGAAGGCGATCGCTTACGGTGCGCGCGCGCCGGGGATGGCCCAGGCCATCGACCGACCAAAGCAGGTGCTGGTACTGCTCCGTCAGCGAGGCTCCGGCAGATCTTGCGACCTGTCGCACGCGTTCCAGCGGCAGCACGTCCGGATCATAATGGATGCAGAGTTGCGCGGGGTTGTCGGCGTTAGCGGCAATGATGTGCGCTTCATCGATCCCCTGCCGGCCTTTTAGGTCGGAGGTAAGCCGGTCAAGACACTGATCAGCCTCGTCCGGAACATCCGGAAGGAGGAGCGGAATATCGAGACGCAGATGATCTTTCATGCTTCCTTCCCTAAGCCCGCTGGCGCCATTCGTTGCGTGCTCGCCCCACGACCGCTCAGCCCATGTTCATTGGTGAGGTGCGGGCGAGATCGAACGCCCGCACCTCATGATGACGGCATCGGCGATGCCGATGTCGCCAAGCCGGAGAGCTTGTGGAGTAAGGTGGACGCCTGCACTTGCCTCCTGCGGTAACCTGGCGGCTGTTCGCGGAGCAGCGTCTTAATGATGTCGACCGACCCGATGCGAATAGCGGGAGATCGTGGTCCCCCGCCGCAGATGGGTCGTCAGCAATTCGTCGGCCCTCACGAGGGAGCGTCGGAAGCCCCGCTTCAAGATCACAAGTCCGAGCCACGAACCCAGTCCCGAACAGGACAGACGATGGGTGAGTTGGGTGCCCTGAGCTAACTTTTCCAAATGATAGCCCTCCTCGACCTCGATCACGCCTCGGATCCCCGTTCGCCAGGCAAAATCGGACGGCCGGTCGAGGTGAACAATTGTTCCAGTGGCCGAAAAAAGCGGGGCTGCGTTGCCTGGCTTCCAATAGGTACAGGTGACCTTCCTGGGATCCACCGGGTCGCTCTGGAGCGTTATGAAAGGATGCCAATCGCAATAGCGGTCCACATCGACAATCAGCCGCCAGACCCGCGCCAGGGGTGTGGGTAACAAAATCGAGTTTTCGACCGTAAACATGTGTCGTTATCCCAAGCGTCTCGCCGGGTGTTCGCGCCCGTCGGGAGGAGGCTTGGGGCGGCCTGCAAGCATGTCGCGCCCAAACTGCCCTTGGCGAACCAAGCGCTTCGCCTCGGGACCCGGCGTAGGTCATTCGTCTGTTTTCGGGATGGCCTGTTCGGCCTTCCCGCCCAAAATTTCGACCTTTTCGAGCGTCATGAGCCCGACGTCAGGAACGTCATCGAGCGCCGCGACGAAGTCTCTCAGCTTGGCTTCCTCGTCGACGATCTCGATGACGATGGCCCGGCGGCTTTCCAGAACATGGCCTCGATGAAGGCGAGGCGAATGGCCAAAGCCGATCAGTGCCTCGAGCACGGTCACCCCTGCCAGCTGCTTTTCGCGCGCCAGCGAGGCGATATACTCGTAGACGTTGCGATCCCCCATATAGGCGGCTTCGTCGGTGTATATTCGCAGCAATTTGATCGACTTGCCCATATTCCTCTCCTTCATTCCGTTGCTGGGACGTCAAGGCCTTCGGGCTGGCGGTCCTTGCGGCGCCAGTTCCACTTGATGCCCAGCACCACCTTGGTGATCGCTGGGAGCACGAGCAGCGTCAGGACGGTCGCGGCGATGAGTCCGCCAATGACGGTCGTCGCCAGGGGCTTTTGGACTTCGGCGCCGGTGCCGTGCGCGAGCGCCATTGGCACGAAGCCGATCGCCGGCACGAACCCGGTCATCACCACCGCTCGCATCTTCTCGGCCATACCCTCGCGGATTGCTTCCGCCAGCGGCCGACCGCTTTCGAGCCGTTCGCGGATCGCGGTCATCACAACCAGGCCGTTCAACACTGCCACACCGGCCAAGACGATGAAGCCAACGGCTGCCGAGACTGAGAAGTTGATGCCTGTCATTGCGAGCGTGAACACGCCGCCGGCAAGCCCGAGCGGTATCGCCAGATAGACCGCCAGTGCCCGGCCGATACCGCCCAAGGCCATGTAGAGCAGCACGAAGATCACGGCGAAACACAGAGGCACTACAATCGACAGTCGCTGAGACGCTGCTTGGAGGCTCTCGAACTGGCCGCCCCACGTGAGGTAGTAACCGGCGGGCAGCTTCACCTGCGCGATCTTGGCTTGCGCCTCCTGGACAAACGATCCCGCATCACGACCTTCGAGGTTGACCTGCACCGCAATCCTCCGTTTGCCGTTCTCCCGTCTGACTTCGTTCAGACCTTCGGTGAGTTGAATCCGCGCGACCTGCGCGAGCGGCACCTGCTTCCGCGCATCTGCGCCGTCCTGCGGCAGCAGTACCGGAAGAGAACGGATGTCATCGAGATTGACCCGCGTCGCGTCCGGTACGCGGACCGTGATGTCGAAGCGCCGGTCGCCTTCGTAGAGCAGTCCCGATTCTCGCCCGCCGAGCGCCGCCGCAACAGTATCGGCGACCTCCTGTACGGTCAGCCCATAGCGCGCGATCATCGCGCGATCGAGCTTCACGTCGAGCATTGGCGCACCGCCGACCTGGTCCGCCTTCACGCTGGCCGCACCTGGGATCGATTGCAGCACGCGGACCATCTCGTTGGCCACCTGCGACATCTTGTCGAGATCGTCACCATAGAGCATGACGGCCACGTCGCCGCGCACGCCAGCGATCAGTTCATTGAAGCGCAGTTCGATCGGCTGACTGACTTCGTAGAGTTGGCCGAGTTGGCCGCCTGCCGCCTTCTCGACGCGCTCAATCACGTCGGCCTTCGTCTCGACGCCCGCCGGCCATTGATCCTGCGGCTTCAGGATGACGAAGCCATCGGAAATATTGGGCGGCATCGGGTCGGTCGCGACCTCGGCGGTGCCGGTCTTGGAGAACATCAACTCGACCTCAGGCAGCTTCTTGACCGCCTCTTCGACTTTGCGCTGCATCACCAGCGACTGCTCAAGGCTGACAGATGGAACTCGCGTGGAGGCAAGCGCCATATTCTTCTCATCGAGCTGCGGGATGAACTCCGAGCCGAGCAGCCCGAAAGCCGGAACCGCCGCGAGAAAGAAGGCCAGCCCGCCAACGATGAACGGCCAAGGACGCGCGATCGCCTTGTCGAGGAGCGGCAAATAGCGATCCTTGGTCTTGCGGATCAGCCACACTTCCTTTTCGGCAACCCGTCCACGGATGAGCAACGCCACGAGTGCCGGCACCAGCGTAAGCGTCAGGATGAACGCGGCGACCAGCGCCAGCATGATCGTGATCGCCATCGGCGAGAAGGTCTTGCCCTCGACGCCCGTGAACATCAGCAGCGGCGAGAAGGCGAGAAGGATGATCGCCTGCCCGAACACGGTCGGCTTGATCATCTCCTGCGCGGCATGCATCGTTTCCTCGAGCCGCTCCCGAAGTGTCATCAGCCGCCCTTCATGCTCCTGTCGGTGCGCGAGGCGCGCCAGACAGTTCTCGATGATGATCACCGCGCCATCGACGATCAGGCCGAAGTCCAGGGCGCCAAGACTCATCAGGTTCCCAGGCACTCGAAAGACATTCATCCCCATCGCCATCATCAGGAAGGAGAAAGGAATGACGAGGGCGGCGATGATCGCCGCGCGCCAGTTGCCGAGCAGCAGGAACAGCGAAGCCGCAACAAGCAACGCGCCTTCGGTCAGGTTGCGCTCGACCGTTCCCACCGTCGCGTTGACCAAACTGGCGCGGTCGAGAACGATCTTCACCTCAACGCCGGGGGGCAGTGTCTTCGATACCTCGTTCAGCTTGGCCGAGACGTCCTGCGCGACGGTTCGGCTGTTCTCGCCGATGAGCATGAGCACGGTGCCGATCACGGCTTCTTCACCGTTCATACTGCCGGCGCCTGTGCGTAGGTCGCCGCCAATCCTGACATTGGCGATCTGCCCGACGGTGATTGGAACACCGCCGCGCGTTGCCACGACGGCATTCCTGATTTCGTCGACCGAGCGCACTCGGGCGTCGACGCGGACGAGATAGGCCTCGCCTGCGCGATTATAGTAATTTGCTCCGACCGCGAGGTTGGCCTTCTCCAGCGCTTCGCCAAGCTCGCTATAGGAGATACCGAAGCTCGTGAGCTTGGTTGGATCGGGCTCGACCACGAAAGTTTTTGCGTAGCCGCCGATCGAGTCCACGCCCGCGACGCCGGACACGGCCTTCAATTGCGGGCTGATGATCCAGTCCTGCACGGTGCGCAGATAGCCGGCTTTGGCGATCTCGTCGGTAAGCAGGTCGCCTTCGGCTGTGAGGTAGCTACCGTCCGGCTGCCAGCCAGGCTGTCCGGCGACTTTCTTGGCGCCCTTGCCATCGGGATTTTTGTAACCGACGGTATACATGACGACTTCGCCAAGTCCGGTCGTCACGGGGCCAATCTGCGGCTGAACACCGTCGGGAAGATTCTCGGTTGCCTGGCGCAAACGCTCGCCAACCTGTTGACGGGCAAAATAGAGGTCGGTCGAGTCGGTGAAGATCGCCGTGACCTGACTGAACCCGTTACGCGAAATCGAGCGTGTCGTTTCGAGCCCGGGAATACCGGCGAGCGAGATCTCGACGGGATAGGTTACGAGCTTCTCGATCTCGACCGGCGAAAGTCGCGGATCGACGGTGTTGATCTGCACCTGTTTATTGGTGATGTCGGGCACCGCATCAATCGGCAGCTTGGTCAACTGCCAGACGCCGAGCCCGGCGACGATGAGGAAGAAAAACAGAACCGCCCAGCGTTGGCGAACGGCAAGCGCAATGAGACTTGCAATCACGGCTTATTCCTCCTCGCCCGCGCCCTTGCCGAGCTCGGCCTTGAGCAGGAATGCGTTCCTGGTTGCGATCATCTGGCCGGGCTTCAGGCCCGACGTGACTTCAACCCTGCCGGCGCTGCGCTGCCCGATCGTGACGGACTGTGCACGAAACCCCTGCTTGGTTCGCACGAACACCACGTCGCGGCCTTCCAGCGACTGAAGACCTTCCTCGGGCACAACGATCGCGCCGGAAACATCGCCGCGGCTCGGCCTCAGCCGCACCCGGACCGCAAGGCCCGGCACGAGGGCGGAGTCACGCACATCGAGCACCGCCGTGGCGGCGCGAGTCTCGCCACTCAGCGTGGGCGTAATCGATCGCACGCGCGCATCGATCGTCCGGCCGTCGGGAAGCTCGACGATTGCCGTGTCGCCGGCAGCGAGGCGCTGCGCATCGAGCGGGCCAACGGCCGCCTCAACCTGGATTTGCCGCGGGTCGGCCACCCTGAACAGCTCGGTTTCGGGTTGCACGAACGCTCCCACGCTGATGCTTGCCGCCGTGACGCGGCCGGAGATCGGGCTGGCGACAATCACGCCGCTGCCGTCGCGGGTGACGTTCGCGGCGCTTGCTGCGACCTGGGCGCGCCGGGCTTCGGCCGAGGCAGCCGCAGCTTCCGCCTGCGCCCGCTCATAATCGACGCGAGCTGATACCTTCTGCTCGTAGAGTTGGCGTTCCCGGGCAAGATTGCGCTGGGCAAGGACTGCACGCGCGTCTGCCGCCGTCCGATCGGCCGCGATCTGGGCAGCATCCCGGCTCTGCACGACCGCGAGCCCCTCGCCGGCCTTTACAGGATCGCCGAGCCGCTTGAACACGCGAGTGACCGCGCCGCCCGCGCGCGCCGTGACGATCGCCTCGCCGTTTGGCGCGGCCGTGACGGTAGCTTGGGCGGGAATTTCAGAGCCAAGGCCGCCCGAACGGACCGCCTCAACGGCGATGTCGGCGGCGCGGATCGCCTCGTCCGTCATCGCGAGGCTGCTCGGCGGGGCTTCCGCACTGTCCTCACCGATACTGGACTTCTGCGCTTCTGCGGCCGGGTCTGCGGTGCAGCGAGCAACCGTGAAGCCGCCGACGGCCGCAAGCAGGACGGCGCCACCCACCCCGCCGAGGAGGCGTCTATTCTGAGTGATCATTTAGCATCTCCGAATTTCATCTGGGCCGGCTGCGCTGGGTCGCGCGTTGCCGCGAGCCGTAAGGGAAGGACATTGCAAGAGCGCGCTGCGGAATACGTCGCAAGGGTCACAACGGGCTTTGCGTTATTGCGATCGGATGCAGCACCAAATCCTTCGATGGACTCAGCTGCACGAGCGACGGCCAAAGGTGACACCAAGGGGCTGGTATCTATCGAGACAAGTTCGCTCATTGACTGGTCTCCACATCGTTGGCGGTCGCTGCCTGACGCTCCAGAGTTGCCTGGGCTTCTGCGCGAGCACGTCGTGCCGCGATGAGTTCGGCTTGTGTCGAGGCATAGGCCTGCTGAGCGTCGAGCAGCTCGAGCAACGATGACTTGCCGGCCCGATAGGAGAGTTGGGCAAGCCGCAACGCCTCGCGTGCCTGGCCAATGCCGCTGCCTTCGAGGGCCGTTACACGAGCTTCGGCAGCGGCAAGCACGGAACGGGCGTTGGCGATTTGGGCTTGGGTGTTGGCGAGAACGTTGTTTCGGCGTGCTTCCGCCGCCTGCGTACCTGACCGTGCCGCCGCCACATTGCCCTGGTTGCGATCGAACACTGGGAGAGGGACGGATAAACTTGCGATCAGTGCCCGATCACCAGTCTCGCGCAGCTGGCGTACGCCCACTCCAACCGAAGGATCAAGGCGGCCCTCGGCGCGTGCCTGGCGCAATTGTGCCTCAGCAATTACGCGTTCGGCTTCGGCAAGCCGCACATCGAGCGTGGCCATGGCATCAACTGATCTGGGCGGCGGCAGCATGTCACCGCCAACCAGTTCTGTCGGCGGAATATCGACACCGAAAATCGCCGCGAGCGAACGCCGGGCGGTGACCTCATCGGCTTCGGCCGTGCGCAGAGCCGCGGTCGCCTGGGCCAGTGCCGCCTCTGCTCTGAGCCCCCGAAGTGGCGGCTCCTTTCCCGCATCGACGAGTTCGCGTGCGATGCGCGTCAACTCACGCGCCCGTGCCTCATTTTCCCTCGCAAGCGCCAGATTGTCACGCGCCGATACACCCAACGCAAACAGATTACGGACCTGCTGTCCGAGATCAGCGCGGGCGATCGCGAAGCGGTATTCCTGGGCTGCGAGTTCGGCTTCGGCAAGCGTCATGCGCGCCTTGCGCCGCCCACCGATATCGAGCCGCTGATTGACTGAGACCGTCGTCTCGGTTCCGTTAAAGCCCGAATAAGGACCCGTGCCGGCGAAGTTCTCGACCTCGACGTTCAGGACCGGATTGAAGCGAAATTTCGCCTGGCGCAGCCGGCCGCGCGCGGCATCAACCTCAGCTCTTGCGGCGGCAAGCGCAGGGGAGCGCGCTTCTGCCTCCTCCAGTGCCTTGCTAAGCGTCAGCTTTGCAGGAAGCGGTCCCGTTCGGACCGATGGTGCCATCGATGGCGCAGGCGGCCCGGCCATTTCGGACGTTGTCGCCTGCGCGGCAGCGGGCGCGGCTGCAAATGCGGCCACGAGCGCCGCGGCCGTGGCGGCGGCAGTTTTGCGATGCATGAAGAAGGAACTCCTGACAATCCAAAGGTGCGCACCTGTTTGCAGTCAGGCGCAGCCAATTGGGCTGTCAGGCGATTGGAGGGCGGAAGGTGCCGATGAATGTTGGCGGCGCAAGGCCCGAGCTTGGTTCCGCAGGCAGAATTTCGACTTTCGTCAACATCACCTCGTCGCCCGCAGGCTCGACCGGCACACTGATATGATGACCATGGCAAGCATGGAATTTCACCAGAGATTTGCCGTCTTCCGATGGGGAGCTTTTACCCTGCTCGGCGCCATCCTTGGCTTCGTTGGGCGAATTGAAGCAGCTGCTCACCGAAGCGATAGCAGCGCGGCCTCCACCCATTTCCGCCGCATGCGCCATCGATCCCGCCACCATGCCGGTGGCGACAAAAAGACCTATAATGAGCGCGAACAGCCCCTTCATATTTCCAGGCCCTATCGCCATTGTTACCGGAAGGAAAGAGAAAATTGCGATATCGATCAATCCGCGACGCCGTATGTCATCTTGCATCATAGATGTAATGGTGTATCATTGATCGATTTTGGCGAAAACACTCCGAATATTTCAAAACAAATGTGTAAATATGCATGCAGTTATCTTTGAACTCTCGTAATCTCTTTACTCATGCAGATCGCCATCTATCATTAACTACCAAAAACTTGGTTATTTATAGAGAAATGGCAAGGGTCTCAAAATTGTGAACTCTTATCATCGAGCGTGATGCCGAGGCAGCACAGACAATGTACTCCTTGAGGTTGCCTTCCGGATCGATGCTTCTGCGTGAGCGTGTCGATGATGCACGTCCAAACATGACCAGAAAGGGGCAAAAATGTACGACGAACTGGGTCGGGAGCATGAGCCAGGGCAAATCGCCGCGATGAAGCGGCGCTTCGATTCGCTCGGCAAGAAGCGCCGGATCAGATGATGGCTGAAAAACCAAAGCCGGATTCAAGGTAAAGCAAGCCGCTTAGTATCCAAGGCTTGATGCCATCGCTGAGCAATAGCTTGGCAAGCGAAGTCCTCGCGCCGAAAAGCGTCGCTAAGAGCAGCGCATTGGAGCCCCGGGCCGGTGCATCCAACCTTGTCCAATTGAATCGTCATTTACTCTCGTCCGGGGTCCGGTGCTGAGACGTCGCGTCGGTGCGCTGTCCCCTCAAGCCCAGCCGGCGCGAGCGCATCGAGGATAAGGCAGTGGGCGATCGTGCCCTGCTCGCATTGATCGAGCAGACGAACCAGTTCCTCGCGAAGAGCATTCAGATCCGCAATCTTGCGGTCGATTTCCGCCACATGCGTGCTCGCGATCGCATCCACGGCCGCGCAAGATCGGTTCGCATCATCGGCGAGGTCAAGAAGCTCGCGCACCTGGTCCAGCGTAAAACCGAGATCGCGCGCACGGCGGATGAACGAAAGCCGGTTGAGATGCCGATTGGAATAAGCCCGATAGTTTCCAGCGGTACGCTTGGGGGGCGGCAGCAACCCCTCACGCTCGTAAAAGCGAACCGTCTCCACCTTCGTTCCCGTCCGTCGGGCTAGTTCACCGATCAGCAACATGACCGAACCGCCTCTACTATGGCCGTTGACGCGACACGTTACATACGCGCCGAGAAGCAACGACCGCTTGACCCTCTAGTGGATACAGGGTGGATAATCCCAATCCACTGATCGAGTCGAGGACGCATCAAGTGGACGATTGCTGCTCAAAGAAGGGAAGTGAACTCGCGAGGCTTGCGGCCAGGCGCGATCAGCGGCGCGTGCTCATCATCGTTCTCATCATCAACGCCATGATGTTCCTTTTCGAGTTTGGGGGCGGACTCATTGCCGGCTCGTCGGCGCTGATGGCGGACTCCGTCGATATGCTTGGCGACGCCTTCGTCTATGCGCTGAGCCTGTTCGCGCTTTCGCGGGGGCCGCGCTGGGAGGCTGGAGCAGCCTTGGCGAAGGGCTTCATCATCCTCGGGTTTGGGATCGCCGTATTGGCCGAGCTGGCGATAAAGATCATCCATGGCGTGCCGCCTTCGAGCAGTCTGATGCTGGAGGTGGGATCGGTCGCACTCGTCGCGAATCTCAGCTGTCTGGCGCTTCTATGGCGTTTCCGCACAGCCAATGTGAACATGAGCAGCACTTTCGAATGCTCGCGCAACGACGTCGCGTCGAATGTCGGAGTACTGGTCGCCGCCGCGCTGGTCGGCCTATTTGCGTCGCCCTGGCCGGACGTCATCGTGGGCGCGGCTATTGCCGCCATTTTCCTACGCTCGGCCGTCAAGGTCCTGCGCAGCGCCTGGCCAGTGTGGCATCAGTCGGCATCACCCAAGCGCCCGGGGATCGCCAGGGACGTTTGACAAGCACGCTGGCCTAGCCGTCGCCGCAGCAACCCGCATCTTCGCCCTCGATCTGAATTGGCGGGCACGGCAAGCTGCCATAGGAACAGAAGACGCAGCAATCACCGCGCCTGGGTCGCAGGATCGCGCCGCAGCCAGTGCAGTCGTAGAAATATTGGCACGCATCGGTCGGCATGGTTTCGGTCTTCACGAACCCGCAACGCGGGCAAGTGAGCGTCGATTGGAGTTGAGGAGGGCGCTCAGACATAGGAATAGCCCAGCCACAGCAGGATCGCCCCTGAGATCAGCCCGATCAGCAAGACGAGACGCAGCCATCCAGGTGTGCAGACTCTGTCGGAGGCGCGGGCAATGGCCGAGCGCTGCGTCCGCCAGAGCAACAGCGCGCCGCCAGCGAGGCTGAGCGTACTTAACCACAACAGAAGAACCCGGTATGGCGCGGCCACCATCGCGATCCCGCCGAGCCATGCAGCGCTGAGACCCGCCGTCATGAGCACGACTGGCAACGCACAGCAAGACGCCACGCTGAAGGCGGCGGCGATACCGCCCAGCGTCAATGCAGCGGCGCCACGCGCGCGCACGAGACGCGCAGCATCACGCGGATCGATCGACATCAGCGACTCCTTGAACCGGTCATGTCCCGGTCTTACCGTCTGTAGCAACTACAGACTCAAGCTCTTTTTTGTGGAGTGACGCATGACGGCCAGTGGGGTGATCACGATTGGCGACCTGTCACGGCAGACAGGCTGCAACATCGAGACGATCCGCTATTATGAGCGGATCGGCCTTACGCCCAAGGCAGGCCGCCGCGGCTGCTATCGCTGTTACGGCGTGACGGATGTCCACCGTCTTCGCTTCGTTCGTCGTGCCCGTGAACTCGGCTTTACGCTCGACGAAATCCGTGCGCTGCTCGGGATTGCCGCCGAAGGCCAAGTGTCCTGTGCGGAAGCCCGTGAGATTGCCGCTGCGCATCTGGAGAGCGTCCGTGCGCGCCTCGCCGATCTGCAGCGCATGGAGCGGGTTCTCGACGAAACCGTGCGGGCATGTGACGGGGGCGATAGCTCCGGCTGCCCCCTGATCGAGACGCTTTCAGCAAATGGTAGCTGAACCTCGGGATTGCCATAGCAGCGCGCTTTACTCGGCGGCAGCCGTATTCGACGCATGCTTCCGATCATTGTAACGGAACCCGATCCAGAGGACCGCCAGCGCAAGAATTTGGAGCAGTAGAGGCTGTAGCGACGGGAAGATGCCCAGCATCGAAAGCCTTGGTATATGCGCGACCGGCGTGATGTCGATGAGACCGGCTTCCTGAAGCGCTGCCGTCCCTTTCCCGGCGAGCACCACCGCGAGAACAGCGATGAGCACTGAGCTATAGGCGAAGAATTTGCCGATCGGCAGCGAGCGGCTGTAGCGCAGCATCGTCCAGGCAATCACCCCGAGCAGTACCACCGCGGTCCCGGCGCCTGCTGCGATGATGCTGCCGCTCCCTTGTGCCGCGAGCGCGGCGAAGAAGAGGATCGTTTCGAACGCCTCCCGATAGACGACGAGAAACGCGAGGCCGAATAGGAACCAGGCTGACCGGCGCGACAACGCCTTGCCCAGCGCTTCGCGGATATAGCGCTGCCAGCTTTCGGCATGCGACTTGCCATGCATCCAGATGCCGACCGAGACCAGCACCACGGCGGCGAAAAGCGAACCGAACCCTTCGGTCAGCTCGCGGCTGGCACCGCTGATCGAGATTGCATAGGTCGCGACAGCCCAGGTCGCGCCGCCAGCGATGAGCGCCGCGATCCACCCGCCATGGACATAAGGCAGAACCTCGGGGCGGTCCGCCTTGCGCAGAAACGCGATCATCGCAACGACAATAAGCAATGCCTCAAGTCCTTCGCGCAGCAGGATGGTGAGCGCGCCGATGAAGGTCGAGGCGTCGCTTGCCGCATCGGGCGAGAGCGCCGTTTCGGCATCTGAGAACAGGCTTTCGAGTACGGCCGCCTTCTGGGCGAGCGCCTCCACGGACACCCCGCGCCCGATGGCGGTCCGGAATTCGCCCATCGCGCCCTCGATGCGCGCCATGAGCGTCGCGTCGCGGGCGGTCAGGATCGGCTCTAACGGTTCGAACCCGTCGAGATAGGCCGAGAGCGCAAGCCGTTCGGCGTTACGCTGGTCTCCCGCGCGATAGGCCGCGAGACTTTGCACGAGCTTCTCGCGGGCGACCGACAGCGACGCAGGCCTTGGTGCGCCGAGCGCTTGCGGGTTCGCACGTAGATAGGCGAAGACGGCATCCGCCTTGTCCTGCCCGATTGCACGGCCGAGGGTCTCGGGTGTCATGCTGGTGAATGCCTGAAGGTCAGGGACGCGCTGACGTAGCGCCGGATCATCCTTCCAGATCCACTCACCGGCCGAAACGTCCTTGAAAGCGAAGCCGCCGACATGTGCCGCCAGCGCCCAGCGGTCATCGGAAGGCAGTTGAGCGAAGCTTTGCATCGCCGTGCCATCTAGCCCCTGACCGATCACCTGATAGAGCGCGAACAGGCTGCGCTTGCGCGCGCGCTCGACATCAGTGAAGGCGATCGGCGGCGGGTTCAGTCTCGTTGCCTGAGGGCCGTGACCATCGCCCTTCATCCCGTGGCAGCTCGCGCAATTTTCCGCATAGAGCGCGGCGCCGCGCACCGGATCGGGGGCTTTCGCGGGTGCGAGCGGCACGGGATAAGCGGCGAGCAGGTCGCCTGCGAGTCCACGCGCTTTCTGGGCCACTGCTTCAGGTGCTGCCTTGGATGCGATAGCCGCCTGGAGTTCCTTCGCCTCGGCAACCAGCCGGGCACGCTCGGGCTTTGCCGGCAGGGCCGCGATGCTGCTCTGGACCGTAGCCGAGAACTCGGTCATCTCGGCATATTCCGCGGCGCTGGTCACCCGGCCATTCGAAACTGCACCGGCATAGTCGACAGCTACATAGTCGAGAAGCCGCCAAACGGTCTGGACCTCTCCGGTATCCGCGCGCGCAGACGCGGGATACGGAATGGAGCCGCTGAGGGCGACGAATAGAATCAGGAGGAAAGGAAGACGGAAAAGGCTGGCCACGCAGGGAAACTCCAAAAATCAGGCCGCCAGTGAATGCTCGCGCAACTCGGCGCGTGCTCCACGAAGGATCTCGTAGGCGGAATGGAGGAAGAGGAGCGCGATAACGGCCGCCACTGCCAGATCGGGCCAAGCGCTGCCCGTCCAGGCGACTAGCCCAGCAGCCCCGATCACCGCGACATTGGCGACGGCGTCGTTGCGGCTGAACAGCCAGACCGCCCGCACGTTGGCATCGCCCTCGCGGAATCGCGAGAGGACAAGCGCCGATACGACATTTACAAGGAGCGCGACCACGCCGATGCCGCCCATCAGTTCGGCCTCGGGGGCGACCGCCGTCAATGCGCGCCAGAACGCCACGCCGATCACGCCAAGACCCAGCGTCAGCAGGAAGATGCCCTGCACGAGCGCGATCCGCGCGCGCGCCGCCGCGGCCCAGCCAAGCGCAATCAAGCCGACAAGCGTGATCGTTCCATCGCCGACGAAATCAAGCGAGTCAGCCTTGAGCGCCTGACTATCGGCGATGAACCCACCGATGATCTCGCATGCGCCGAAGCCCAAATTGAGCAGCACGACGATCCAAAGCGCACGACGATAGGCCGGGTCTTTCTCGGCCCGCTTGCTGTCACCGGTGCAGCCGCAGCCGCCTGCTTCATCTGAATCTGCCATGCGTTCGCTTCTACAACCTCCAGTAACTGTAGAAGCAAGGCTATCTGCAATTGGTTCGCGTTATAAGCCCTTTGGAGCCTCCACCATGAACAGGGCTGATGGCGCCGGTGAGTGTCGGAACCACACGTTGCGGGATCACCGACGAACCCGAAATCTCAGTCAGAATAGCTTCGATCGCACCATCGGCGTTGGGCTGTGTATCGGCCACTCCGCCGAGGCACTGGACCGTCAGCCGGAAGAGCGATCGCATCACCAGCGATTCTTGCAGTGCATAATCGGCGATATTTAGCTGACCACCCGGCTTGAGGGCCGCCAACATTGCCGCTATCCCGCTTCGCTTGCCGGGCATTGGTATCTGATGGAAGACGAGACTGGATACCGTCTTATCAAATCGCTTGCCCGACGCGGCTGCATCGCTTGCGTAACCCTGCCGCCACTCGATGACGACGCCTTCTCTCTTCGCCTTGGCCTCCGCCCGGGCAAGAACGTCTGGATCGGGATCGAGTCCGACAATCCGCGAGCCTGGAGCCCATTGTTTCATTAGGATCGCAAAGCTGCCGGTGCCGCAGCCGACATCGATGATCGCCTCGCCGTCGCGCGGCGCGACCTGTTCGAGCAGTGCCGTCCGCCACGCACGCTCGCGCGTCAACAACCTTATGGCGAGATCATAGGCGCCGGTAAGGCCAGAGCGTCCGAGGGCAGGTGTGAAGGTCTTTTCGGCCAACGCAAGTCCTTTGGTTTGAGCCATCATCACTATACAATCTCCAGTGACTGGAGGATCAAGGCATATGACGAAGCGACTGGCGATCGGCGATCTGGCCCGGCAGACGGGTACCAAGGTCAACACCATCCGCTTCTACGAGGATATCGGCCTGCTTCCGCGCGCGGTTCGCACCGCCTCGGGCCGACGGTCCTATGGTATCCCGGACGTCCGCCGCCTCGCGTTCGTTCGGCACAGTCGCGCACTCGGCTTCTCGGTCGAGGAGATACGTTCGCTCCTCGCATTGTCCGATGAGCCCGAACGTGACTGCGCCGAAGCAGCCGCCATCGCTCGTCGGCATTTGCAGGACATCGAGACGCGCATCACCCGGCTCGAGACACTGCGCGACGCGCTCTCGGAGGTCGCCGTCTCCTGCGAGGGCGGCCGCGCCCGCGACTGCAGGGTGATCGAGGCGATCGCTGGCACCGACCTGCCTGTCACGGTCTGAGCGGTGAAGCGCGCGGTCGATCTCGAAGCTGAGCAGCGCAAAATCATCCAGCGGGCGATATTCGCAAGAGCTTTTTCTGATCCAATGCGACAACGGCAGCTTACTGTTTCTGTATGGCTGTTACCTCGCCGATGCCATCCTTAAGCGCGAGATCGAACGCAACCTTGTCCCCAACCGCCACGCTGTCGATCAGCGCCGGCGCGGCTTTGAACGCCATGGTCATTGCCGGCCAGTTCGCCTCAGCGATCGGTCCATGCTCAAGTGTGATGGTGCCGGCGGTCTCGTCGATCGCCTTCACCGTGCCGGTGCCCTTGGCGACCTTCGCCGTCTCGGCCGGCATCGCCATGTTGCCCATGTCTCCCGACATATCGCCCATCGTGGCGGACGCTTCAGCGGTATTGTCCGGCTTATCGGCATTCTGGCCGCAGGCAGCGAGCAGCACGGCGCTACCGAGCGCGAGAATGGATAGCGATTTCATTTCAGATCTCCTTTTCTTGGGTTGAACACGAGCGCTGCCGCATCAGCAGATAGGCGGCAGGAATGACGAACATCGAGAGCAAGGGGGCGGTGAGCATGCCGCCGATCATCGGTGCGGCGATCCGGCTCATGATCTCCGAGCCCGCGCCGCTACCAATCAGGATCGGCAGCAGGCCGGCGATAATCACCGCGACCGTCATTGCCTTGGGCCGGACACGCAGCAGCGCTCCCGCGCGGATTGCCGTCTCTACCTGATCGGACTGCGGCGCGGCACCGCGCTCGTCGAGGGCTTGCTTGAGGTAGATCAGCATCACCACACCGAACTCGGCCGATACGCCCGCCAGCGCGATGAACCCGACCCCGGTTGCGACGGACTGGTGGTAGCCGAGCAGATAGAGAATCCAGAAGCCGCCGGTCAGCGCAAAGGGCAGCGTGCCCATGATGAGCGCCGCTTCTCCAACGCGCCGAAAGATCAGGTAGAGCAGCAGGAAGATGATCGCGAGCGTCGCTGGCACCACCAGCTTGAGCCGGTCGAGCGCGCGTTGGAGATATTCGAACTGGCCCGAATAGGCGATCGAGACGCCGGGCGAGAGCCGCACGTCGCGGCCGACCGCAGTCCGAAGGTCGGACACGACTGAGGCAAGATCACGCCCGCGCACGTCGACATAGACCCAGGTCGAGGGACGACCGTTCTCGGTCTTGAGCATCGGCGGCCCATCGGCAACCCCGATCCGCGCAACGGTGCCGAGCGTGATTTGCTGGCCCGAGGGCGTCAGCACCGGCAAGGCGCGCAGCGCCTCCGGGCTGTCGCGCAGCTCGCGCGGATAGCGCACACTGATCGGATAGCGCGCCAGTCCTTCGACGGTCTGGCCGACAATCTCGCCGCCGATCGCGCCCGAGACGATCGCCTGCACGTCGGCGATGTTGAGCCCATAGCGTGCCGCTGCCGCACGGTTGATATCGACATCGATATAACGCCCGCCAGTCAACCGCTCGGCAAGCGCCGAGCTGACTCCCGGCACCGTCTTGGCGGCCCCTTCGATATCCCGCGCGATGCGATCAATCTCGGCGAGATTGCTGCCCGACACTTTGACCCCGATCGGGCTTTTGATCCCGGTCGCCAGCATATCTATCCGGTTGCGGATCGGCGGCACCCAGATGTTGGAGAGGCCGGGCACCTTCACCGCCCGGTCGAGTTCGTCGATCAGCTTTTCCGGCGTCATGCCCGGACGCCACTGGTCGCGGGGCTTGAACCGGATCGTCGTCTCGAACATTTCCAGCGGCGCCGGATCTGTCGCGCTTTCGGCGCGGCCGGCCTTGCCGAACACGCTCTGCACCTCGGGCACGGTTTTAATCATGCGGTCAGTCTGCTGGAGCAGCTCGGACGCCTTGGCGGCCGACAGTCCGGGCAGCGCCGAAGGCATATAGAGCAGGTCGCCTTCGTTCATCGCCGGCAGGAACTCGCCGCCGAGTCGTGACGCCGGCCAGGCGGTGGTCGCGAACACCAGTGCGGCGATTATGAGCGTTGTCTTGGGGCGCTTCAGCACCCAGTCGATCGCCGGACGGTAGGCCGCAGTGAGGGCACGGTTGACCGGGTTGGCCTGTTCGGATGGAATTTTGCCCCGGATCAGCCAGCCCATCAGCACGGGAACGAGCGTTACCGACAGGATGGCGGCCGCAGCCATCGTGTAAGTCTTGGTGAAGGCAAGCGGCGCGAACAGCCGGCCCTCCTGCGCCTGGAGCGTGAACACCGGGACGAACGACAGTGTGATAATCAGGAGCGAGAAGAACAGCGCCGGGCCGACCTCGATCGCAGCATCGGTGATGACGCGCCAGCGCGCAGAGCCTTCGAGCGTTTCGCCAGGATGCTCGTGCTCCCATCGCTCGATCGCCTTGTGCGCGTTCTCGATCATCACGATTGCGGCGTCGACCATCGCACCGATCGCGATCGCGATCCCGCCCAGCGACATGATGTTCGCGCTCACCCCCTGCGCGTGCATGACAATGAAGGCTGCAAGCACGCCCAGCGGCAATGTTACGATCGCGACCAGCGCCGAGCGGACGTGCCAGAGGAACAGCGCGCAGACGAGCGCAACGACAATGAACTCCTCGACGAGCTTGTGGGAGAGGTTCTCGATCGCCGTATCGATCAGCTGCGAGCGATCATAGGTGGGCACGATCGCGACCCCAGCGGGCAGGCTTTTCTTCAATTCCTCAAGCTTGGCCTGCACCGCCGCAATGGTAGCACGTGCGTCCGCGCCCGAGCGCAGGATGACGACGCCGCCCGCAACCTCGCCATCTCCATCGAGATCGGCAATGCCGCGCCGCATCTCCGGGCCGATCTGGATCGTTGCAACATCGCCCAGCGTCACCGGCACGCCGCCCGCAGCGGTGCGGAGCGGGATCGCGCGGAAATCATCGAGCGTCTTCAGATAGCCCGAAGCGCGGACCATATATTCGGCCTCGGCCAGTTCGACCACCGCGCCGCCAGCTTCCTGATTGGCTCTCTGGATGGCGGAAACCGCCTCTTGATGCGTCACGCCGAAAGCGGCCAACTTCACGGGATCGAGCACGACCTGATACTGCCTGACCATGCCGCCGATGCTGGCGACCTCGGCGACGCCGGGCAGGCTCTTCAGTTCGTAGCGCAGGAACCAGTCTTGCAGGCTGCGGAGCTGCGACAGATCATGCCCGCCGGTGCGATCGACCAGCGCATATTCATAGACCCAGCCGACGCCGGTCGCGTCGGGGCCAAGCGCGCTTCGCGCGGTTTCTGGCAGGCGTCCCTGTGCCTGATTGAGATATTCGAGCACGCGGCTTCGCGCCCAATAGAGATCGGTGCCATCCTCGAAGATGACATAGACGAAGCTGTCGCCGAAGAAGCTGTAGCCCCGGACAGTCTTTGCCCCCGGCACCGACAACATGGTAGTTGTGAGCGGATAGGTGACCTGGTTTTCGACGATCTGCGGTGCCTGGCCTGGCCATGACGTGCGGATGATGACCTGCGTGTCGGACAGATCGGGCAGCGCGTCGATCGGGGTCGCACGCAGCGCTGCGAAGCCGGCGACGACCAGTGCCAGCGCGCCAAGCACGACGAACAGCCGGTTGGCCGCCGACCAGCGGATGAGCGCGCCGATCATTGGCCTGCCTCGCGCGTCATGCTCCGGAGCGTCGGCCCTTGCGGCGGCTGATCGAAACCGAAGCGCACCCGGTCCCCGGCCTTGAACCCGCGGGCGAGCGCCGGATCGCCGAGCCGGAAGGTCATCGTCATCGCCGGCCATTGGAGCGCCGGCACCGGGCCGTGGGCCAGCGTGACACCATTGGCGTCGATCTTTTCGATCCGGCCGCTAGTCTCGTAGAGCCTGGTCAGCGCGGAGGCCGGAGCCATGCCGCCGATCGGCCGGGCCTCCATGCCCGACAGGCTCGCTTCGGAATCGAGCAGGAACTGGCCCGATGCCACCACCTTCTCGCCTTCGGACAGCCCCGCGAGGACTTCGGACTGTCCGTCGCTCTCATTGCCGATCCGCACTTCGGCAGGCTGGTAGCGGCCATTGCTCAGCGCGAGCATGACCAGAGTCCGGCGGCCGGTGCGGATCACCGCCTCGGTGGGAACGAGCAGCCCTGTGCGTTCGCTGCCGCCAAAATCGACATTGGCGAACATGCCGGGACGGAGACGCCCGCCCCGGTTGGCCAGTTCGATCCGAACGGTGAGTGTGCGGCTCTCAGCTTCAACGCTCGGCAGGATCGCGGCAATCCTCCCCGCGAAGCGCTCGCCGGGGTAAGCGGTCAACGTCGCGCTGGCCGTCTGGCCGGGACGAAGCTGGCCCGCCATCCTCTCGGGCACCGCGGCGTTGAGCCAGACGGTGCCGAGCCCATTCACCTCGGCAAGAGTCTGGCCCGCAGCGACGGTCATGCCAGCGCGCACACCGAGCGTCTTGATTACGCCGCCGGATGGCGCGGAGAGCGTCACAATGTTGTGCGGGCGTCCGCCGCGTTCGACTGCGGCGATAGTGCCCGCCGGCATGCCGAGCAGTGTCAGGCGTTGCCGCGCAGCGCTTATCATTGCCGCATCGCCGGTGCGCCTGACCGCCAGATACTCGCTCTGCGCCCCCGCCCATTCGGGAACGAGCAGGTCGGCGAGTGGCGCGCCCGCGCCGATTACATCTCCGGGTGCGCGGGCATAGACGCGGCTCACGAAACCGCCGCTACGCGCCTGAACAATTGCGACGTCCCGCTGGTTGAAATCGATCGTGCCGGTCGCCGTGAGCGCGCTTGAAAGCGTCCCCCGTTCGGCTGCAACCACCCTGATCCCAAGATTCTGCGCGCGCGCCGGATCGATGCGGATGCCGGCTTCCCCGCCTGCCTCGTCAGCATATTTGGGAACGAGCTGCATATCCATGAAGGGCGACTTGCCGGGCTTGTCGAAGTGTTGCGACGGCACCATCGGATCATACCAGTAGAGCACCTTGCGGCCGCCCTCGGCAGCAGCCGGCATGTCGCCCGGATGGATCAATGTTGCGATGCCGTAACCGGTCGCGCCCGCGACGAGTGCGAGCGTGGCCGCCGCGAGGCCAAGCCGCGCTCGGCGGGAAAGTTCAATCGTCATCATCGGTCATCTCCATAGGTCAGCACGAGCCGGGCGGCATCGCGCGCCACTGCCGCTTCGCGGTCGAGGGTGGACAGAGAAGCGTCGGCGAGCATCGCCTGGGCAGCAATCATGTCGGTCAGGCTGGCCCGCCCGGCGGCATAGCTGGCGATTTCCAGATCGGCGCGCTGGCGGGCGAGCGGCAGCAGCGTATCGCGGGCGCGCTGCCATTGTTCATGATGCATCAGATGATCGGCGATCCCCGCGTCGAGATCGGCCATAAGGCCACGGCGGACATTTTCCTCATCGGCACGCGCGGCGCCCGCATCGGCGATGCTCGCATCGATCATGGGATTCTGACGCTTGCTGGTGAACAACGGCAGTGTGACGGTCGCGCCGATCGAGACCATGTCGCCGTAGCGCTCGGCGCGCCGCCCATAAGAAAGATCGAAACTCCAATCAGGACGCTTCTCGGCGCGTGCGACGGTCACGCCTGCCTCAGCCTGACTTGTGCGGGCTATGGCGGCAAGGAGAGTCGGATTGTGCTCGATCGCGCCGCGCAGCCTGTCGGGATCGACAGCGAAATCGGGGATCATGCCTTCAGTCTCGGGATGGGGATCGCCGGTCCAGCGCGCGAGGACTGTCGTGGCCCGCGCGACATCCGCGACAACCTGGCTTCGGCGGTCTTTGAGGTCCGCGATCGCCTGGCGGATTTCGAGAGCCTGCGCCGGGCGGGACGTGCCGGACGCCATGCCGGCCACTGCGGCCGGCGCCAGTTCGCTCAGGCGGCCGAGCACGTCGTTGATCGCTGTCAGCCGTTGCCCGGCATAGGCGAGATCGATCCAGGCAAGTGCGGTTGCGACCCGGATTTCGCGCGCTTCAACGACACGGTCAGCCTCGGCGACGTCGATATCGGCCTCAGCGCGGCCGGTGCGCGCGTGGCGCTTGGCGAGATTGGGCACGTCCTGACTAATGCCGACCCGCGCCATCGTCATGCTCTCGCCGGCGTAGGTGAAGGCAGGCGGCCCCGAGACCGGAAAATTGTCGAGCGCAACTCCAAGTCTGGGGTCGGGAAGCTGGCCGGCGGCCGTCGCAGCGGAGCGGCGGGCGTCGACGGCCAGCGCACGCGCCTGGAGCGATGGCGCTTCATCCGCCGCGCGCGCCAGCGCCTCATCAAAGGTTAGCGGATCGGCGAAAGCCGCCGCAGGTATCGCCGCCAGGAGCGGCGCGAAAAACAGCAGTCGCATGGAAATTTCCTGCTCGGAAGCGACCGATGCGCGAGAGAGCGGTCAACCGCTGCACCGGCGGAGCATCGCGGCTCCGCCGGCGCCGATATCCGGCCCGGCACAATCGGCCAGAGAGCCAGCCTTCAGCTGGCCGACGGTGCGGCGCTCCCAGGCTGCATGGGTTTCATGCAGTCATCGGCGCTCATCTTCATCATGTCGCAGTCGCAGTTCGCCATCTGCGGATGATCGGGCACCCAGACCCGCTTGTGCGTCGGGCCGGTGCTGCGCGGGCCGGGTTGTGGCGCGTCACGCCATTCATAGTGGCCGGAGCCTCGCTCCTGCGGGCTGTCAGCGGCAAAGGCGGTTGCGGGGGCAAGCAAGGCTGCGCCGAGCGCGGCGGCAATCGTGAACGTCTTCATGACGAATATCCTTAGGTGATCTGGAACTGGCCGGACGCGAGGCGAATGGCCCGCGACCATGCGGGCGCCGCGTTCGCGGCGCGCCCGGCGGCGATCAGCCGAGGATGATGGGGGGTTCGGGCTCGGGAGTGAGATCGTGCCCGAGGAGCGCGGACGAGATAGACCAATAGTCTTGTTTGCTCACCATGGGCGTGGAGCCGACCAGCTTAGCTGGGTCTTTCAGGAGCGGCAGCGCGCAGCCCATCGCAAATATGCAATCGAGCGTCAGGCCATTGCAGGGCTTCTTCTCCTGTTTGGCGGGATGCTGGCCCATCATCTCCATGCAGTCGGCGCTCATTGCGGCAGCCGGCGCGGCTGCGGCCACTGAGACGGGCGCAGCAGTGGCTACGGTCTGTTCTCCCAGCAAGCCGAACAGCGCTCCAAGGAGGAGCAGGAGGGGAAGCGCGCGTTTCACGACGTGCTACGTTTAGCCGATCGGCGCGGGAGCGGCAACGAAAAGGAGGGATTTCCGCCGGCGGTCATGCCACTTTGCGCAATCGGCGATGGGTGCCGTGGCAGCGATGCACCTCTACGGTCACATGGACGAGTTCCTCGTGAATTTTCAGGCGGTCAGCATAATCGGCCGGGGCGAGCGGGTCGGCGACCACCAGCGAAATGATCGCCGCGTAGCGGCCCGGACCGACGCGCCAGACATGGAGATCGGCGATCTGCGCATCACCATCGGCAAGCGCCTCGCGGATCTCCGACTCCAGCGCCGGATTGGTGGAGACGTCGAGCAGAATCGCGGCGGTATCGCGCAGCAGTCCCCAGGACCAGCGGGCAATGACCAGCGCACCGACGATTCCCATCGCCGCGTCCATCCACACCCAACCAAGGAAGCGACCCGCGAGCAGTGCGACGATCGCGAGCACCGATGTCAGCGCATCGGTGAGCACATGCGCATAAGCGGAACGCAGATTGTTGTCGGCATGCGCATGGTGGTCACCATGGACATGATCGTGCGACTGACCGTGATGATGTCCGCCACCAAGCAGCCAGGCGCTCGCGAGGTTGATCGCGAGCCCGAGACCCGCGATCCACAACGCTGGTGCATAGTCAACCTTGGCGGGCGCAAACAGGCGGCCGACAGACTCGACGCCGATGCCGAGCGCAATCAGCGCCAGAATGAGAGCGCTCGCGAAGCCCGCGAGATCGCCGACCTTACCGGTTCCAAAGGTGAAGCGCGGATTATCGGCATGGCGCCGCGCGAAAGCATAAGCGAGCGCCGCTACACCGAGCGCTCCGGCATGCGTCGCCATGTGCAGTCCGTCGGCCAGCAACGCCATCGAACCGGTGATCCATCCGGCGGCGATCTCGATCACCATCATCGCCGCGGTCAGCGCTACCACCCAACGCGTTCGGCGTTCATGCTCGTCGTGGGCGTCGCCGAGGAAGATGTGGTCGTGCCGGTGGTTTGAGAGGGTTTCGCTGTGCATCGCAGTGCTCTCTATCCGTTGTGGCGGGCAAAAACCTTCTTGCCGCCCGGCCCGAAGGCGACGACGGTGAAGGACTGCGGCCGCTGACCGGGGACTTCCATGCCCGGCGAACCGAGCGGCATGCCGGGGACGGCCAGACCGGTCACTCCGCGCGGGCGCTGCGCGAGTGCGCGCTTCATGTCGGCGATCGGCACATGTCCTTCGAACACGATGCCGTCGATAATCGCGGTATGACAAGAGGCAAGGTCCGGCGACAGGCCGTAGCGCCGGTGGAGCGCGGCTCGGTTCGTATCATCCGTCATCTGAACCTGCCGGCCGAACTGCGCGCGCACCTGCACCGCCCACTGCTCGCAGCATCCACATCCAGGATCGCGGTGGACAGCGATCTGCTGCGCTGCCAGCGCGCTTGCCGGCACGGCGAGCGCAACTGCCGTCAGAAATGCCTTGATGGGTCTCATTTGCATTCTCCTTGTCCCCACCACGCCCGCTCCCTGCACAAATGGGCGGCATCATGGCGAGCTTTATGTGCTCAAAGTTCCTCCGCGTATTTTATTTGCGTGCGAGGACCGCATTTATCGGATCGATCTCCTGCACCTCGACGATGCTAGTGGATGCTCATCTGTCCACCTGTCCCTTGTCGGCATCGGCTAGCCTGTCGATGATCGGGCAGTCGGGGCGCGCATCGCCGTGACATCGCTCGGCAAGATCGAGCAAGGTGCGACGCATCGCTTCGAGCGCTTTGACCTTGCCGTGCAGTTCTGCGGCACGCGCGCTGGCCAGCGCCTTGACCTCCGCGCTCGACCGGCTGCGATCGCTCCATAGCGCCAGCAATGTGCGGATTTCCTCAATGGGGAAGCCCAGATCACGCGCATTGGCGATGAAGCGCAGGCGATGCACATCCGATGGCGAATAATCGCGATAACCGCTGTCGCGCCGCGCCGGCGCCGGCACCAGCCCGATCTTCTCGTAATGGCGGATCATCCGCTGGGAGACCCCGCTCGCTTCCGAGGCATGGCCGATGTTCATATGACCTGCCGGTTCAGCCGCAAGGCGTTCGTAACCACGCTCACCGATGAGAGCGCCATCGCCGCCGCCGCGATAATCGGCGACAACAGGATGCCGAACACCGGATAGAGCACACCGGCTGCCACCGGCACGCCAGCCGCATTATAGATGAACGCGAAGACAAGGTTCTGGCGGATGTTGGACATGGTTGCCTCGGACAACCGCCGCGCCTTCACGATTCCGGTGAGATCGCCTTTCAGCAGCGTCACGCCTGCGCTCTCGATGGCCACGTCAGTGCCCGAACCCATGGCGATGCCCACGTCGGCCACAGCCAGCGCCGGCGCATCGTTGACGCCATCGCCAGCCATGGCGACTACACGTCCTTCGTCCCTGAGACGGGCGACTACGCCGCTTTTCTGGTCCGGCAGAACCTCGGCTTCGACATCATCGATACCCAGGCGTTTGGCGACAGCTTCCGCTGTCCTGCGGTTGTCGCCCGTCAGCATCACCACCCGGATGCCCTCTGCTTTCAAAGCGGCTAAAGCTTCCGGTGTTGTCTGTTTGACCGGATCGGCAATCGCGAAGACGCCAGCCACCTTGCCATCGACACCGATGAAGATCGCCGTCGCACCGTCACGCCGCAGCGTATCGGCCTGTGCGGCAAGTGCTTCAGCTGCGATCCCTTCGTCCGCAAGGAAGCGGGCATTGCCGAGTATGATCCGGCGACCATCCACGACGCCGAGGGCGCCGCGTCCGGTTGGGGAATCAAAATCGCTGACCTCGGCCGGCGCGATGTCGCGCTCTTTCGCGGCTTCGACGATCGCCAGTGCGAGCGGATGCTCTGAGGCGCGCTCGACCGATGCGGCGAGCCGCAGGATTTCCGCATCCTCAAATCCAGAAGCTGACAGGATTTCGGTGACGGCGGGGCGTCCTTCGGTGAGCGTGCCGGTCTTGTCGACAACAAGCGTGTCGACTTTCTCCATATGCTCCAGCGCTTCGGCATTCTTGATGAGGACACCCATGCTCGCGCCGCGACCGACGCCGACCATGATCGACATGGGCGTGGCAAGGCCGAGCGCACAGGGGCAGGCAATGATGAGCACGGCGACGGCGGCGACAAGACCATAGGCGAAGCGCGGCTCCGGTCCCCAGATGCTCCAGCCCGCGAAAGCGAGGATCGCGACGAGAATGACAGCGGGGACGAACCAGCCTGAAACCTGGTCCGCCATGCGCTGGATCGGCGCGCGAGAGCGCTGCGCTTCAGCGACCATCTGGACGATCCGGGCCAGCATCGTGTCACGGCCCACCTTGTCGGCAGTGATGATGAGCGCGCCGGTCTGGTTCAGCGTGCCGCCGATGACCTTGTCGTCCTTCGCCTTGGTGACGGGCATCGATTCCCCCGTCACCATGGATTCATCGAGCGAAGAGCGGCCATCTTCGACGATCCCGTCAACGGGCACTTTCTCCCCCGGACGCACACGCAAGCGGTCGCCGACTGCCACGAGATCGAGGCTGACCTCCTCCTCGCTGCCATCGGCGGCAATACGCCGCGCCGTCCGTGGAGCGAGATTGAGCAGCGCCTTGATCGCGCCGGACGTGCGTTCGCGGGCGCGCAGCTCAAGCACTTGCCCCAGCAGGACAAGAACCGTGATGACCGCCGCCGCCTCGAAATAAACGGCGACCATGCCATCGTTCCCGCGAAAGGCAGGGGGGAATATCTGCGGCGCCAGCGTTGCGACGACGCTGTAAGCCCAGGCGACGCCGGTCCCCATCGCGATCAACGTGAACATATTGAGGTTGCGCGTCTTGAGCGATGCCCAACCGCGCTCGAAGAAGGGCCACCCGGCCCAGAGCACGACCGGGGTTGCCAGCACGAACTGCACCCATATCGAAACCTGCATGGGAATGAGATGGTGCAGTATCGGAAAAAGATGCCCGCCCATTTCCAGCGCGAAAACCGGAATGGCCAGCGCAAGGCCGATCCAGAAACGCCGCGTCATGTCGATAAGCTCAGGACTCGGCCCGGCATCCGCCGTTACTTGTGCCGGCTCCAGCGCCATGCCGCAGATCGGACAGGCGCCCGGATGATCCTGGCGGACCTCGGGGTGCATCGGGCAAGTCCAGATCGTGCCCGCCGCCGCGTCGTCGTTGGGCGCGGAAGCAGGATTCAGATAGCACGCCGGATCAGCGACAAATTTCTCACGGCAGCCAGCGCTGCAAAAATAATATGTCTCGCCATCGTGGTCAGCACGATGCGCGGCAGTCGCAGGATCGACGGTCATACCGCACACCGGGTCCTTTACGCCCGAGGCAGGTTTTCCGGCGCCGTGGTTGCCGCAGCAGCCGTGTCCGTGCGCCGCAGGTGTTGCCTTGTCCATCGCTTAATTCCTTTCGACGCCTCCCGATGTAAGGGTTGACATCATGTCAGGGTCAATAGCTAATCTCCTCAGCTCGATATCGGCGGCGCCAGCGTGCCCAGCCATGCCACGAGACCGAAGATGATCACTGCGAGGCCTCCCTCAATCAGCAGACTTCGACGAAGAACCTGGAGCGCGAGCCTGGTATCGCGCTGTTCGATCGCGAGGCTGAGGGCCGGCGTCAGACGATACCGATTCAGCGCGGCAAGCCCGAGCATCGCCGCGAACAACGCCAGTTTTAGAAGGAGAAGCAGACCATAGGTCGACTGCCAAAGCGAGGCGATATGAGCAGGCCCGATCAGGAAGATGCCGTTGCCAATTCCCGTTACGAGGAGCAAGCCGACGAGCACCGTGCCGGTGATCGCGAAGCCGCGCAGGCATAGGGCCGCGATCCGCACGCGCTGTATATCCGCCGTCACGGCCTTGCCGGCGACAAGCGTGAAAAACGCGGCGATCGCACTTAACCAGGCTCCAGCAGCCAACAAATGCACAAGGTCGGCGGCAAGCTGCACCCAGCCAGCGTTTCCCTCGCCCGCTGCTCCATGGCCCGACCATGCCAGAGTGCCCAACGCCAGCGCGCCGGCCACTCCGGCCGTGATCGTGACCGCCCTTGGTGCCCGGTCATATAGTGCTGCACACAGCAGCAGGACCAGCAACGCAGCGAGCCGGACCTGCAAGGCCGTGCCGAGCGCCGTCCCTCCAAGAAGATCGCGCAATAGCGCAAAGTCAGGGTGCAGGAGCGGCAGACCCGCCATCGAAGCAGCCTGAATCGCAAAACCGACAACGGACAGGACCGCGCCGATCAGCGCAAGGATAGCGATCATCGCGGCGATGGGCAGATATCCACGCTCAATCCGGTCTCCCCCTAAGGTGTAGAGGGCAAACAAGGGCAGCCCGAAAAGCAGGCCCAGATCGATGTAGAGCGCCCAGCGGATCGCGATGATCGCAATGTCCGTCACGGCTTCACTTCACCGCAAAAGCGAAATTGCCTTCGATGCGGTGTGTGTCGGCCGACACCGCGTGCCAGGTAACCTGATAGCTGCCCGTCGTAAGCGGCCGCGGGAGTGCGACGATCAGCGTTTTCCCGTCCGCGCCGGTTGATGTCTGAAACCCGGTGACCGCCATGCGGTGATTGGGCATACCCGGCATTCCGGTCATGATGACCTCGACGCCAGACAACCTCGGCATCAACTGCTCGCTAAAGGTCAGCGTGATCCGGGAGGGAGTTTCGACGCTGGCGTCGGCCGCAGGCGTTGTAGACACGAGCTTGGGGTGAGCGAGCGCTGGCGAGGCGAACAGCGCGCCCGCGGCGATCGCGGCGATGGAAAGACCACGAAGAGAAGGCATGAAACGGACTCCTTTACGGTAGGTATGATGGGATACGCAGTCGAAGAGCTGCCCCCTCAAAAATTTTCACACGTCAGTGGATGAGGGCTATTCCATGGCGCTGCGTAGTCTTGAGATGAAGACGGAGAATGAAAGTGACTGACGTCGAAACATTGCTCGCCCGATTGCGCGATGCGCCGCTCGATTCCCGGCTTGATGGTCTCGACGCGAGGGTGATGGCGGAGATCGCCGGTATCCAAACGGCGCCAAGTCTCGGCGCGACGGCTTTTGGCCTTGCTTCGGTAATGGCGTTGGTCGTCGGGATTGCCGGCGCTGCCGTTCCTGCATCACCGGCTGATGCCACTCCGATCTCGCCGTTCGATGCCAATCAGGCGCTCGCGCCTTCGACCTTGCTCGGAGCGCAATGATGCACAACCGCCGCCGCCTCGTTCTGCTGGTCCTGCTGACTTTCGCTGTGGCAATCGCGGGGGTGGTGATCGGCCGTGTTTTCGTGGTGCCTGACCGTCCCGTTGAGACGGAACTCCATGAGCTGTTGCATCGCGATCTGAAGCTCGATGACGCGCAACGCGCCCGTCTCGACGTCATTGAGAATAACTATGCCATTCGCCGACAGGCGCTGGAGTCCCAGTTGCGCGCGGATAATGCGCGGTTGGCCGAGGCGATCGAGGCCGAGCATGGCTATGGCCCGAAGGTCGCCGCCGCCGTCGATCGTTCGCACCAGTCTATGGGCGAATTGCAGAAAGAGACGTTGCAGCACATCTTTGCGATGCGCGCCGTTCTCAGGCCCGATCAGACGTCGAGGTTCGACGCCGCAGTCGTGAAAGCGCTCACGGCAAAGAAGCAGTGACCCTTGCATTCCCCGGCTGCTCGGACGGGGAGCTTGCAGCTCTGGCGTTGGCGGGCCGGCAAGCAGCGTTTGCCGAGTTGGTGCGACGGCATCAGTCCTGGGTTTATCGCCTCGCATATAGTCATGTGCGGGACGCGGACGAGGCTGTAGATCTCGCTCAAGCGAGCTTCGTTGCCGCCTTTGCAGCATTGCGCCGTTACGACACCGCGCGCTCCTTCCGTGCCTGGCTTTCGCGCATTGTGATAAACAAATGCCGTGACTGGCACCGGCGTCGCGCCGTTAGAAGGATGTTTGCTTTCGCGCTGCCGATCGGGGAAGCGCACGATGTCGCGGATGAAACGCCGTGGCCCGATCACGCAATCGGTGCGAAAGCAGAACTTGCGCGCACAATGGAAGCGATTGCTACGTTGCCGGCCACGCTCAAGGAGGTCTTGATCCTGCGGACGATAGAAGAGCGATCGGAAGCGGAGACGGCCGAAATCCTGGGCATCAGTCAAAAGGCCATCGAGACCCGGCTTTACCGCGCCAGGACGCGCCTCGCGGAAATTTTGAAAGAAATCTGAGGGGGCGGCGGTCTCGCTGCGTATTCGAAATAACCCCCTCGAATTTAAGTAGAGCCGCCATCAATGAATACAATTCTGGACCGCCGTCAGTTCATGCGTGGCGCCGCAGTCGCCAGCGGCAGCCTGGCACTGGCGCAATGGTTTCCTGCTTGGGCACAGACTGCCTCCGAGGGGCTGCGCCCAACGCTTCCCACGCTCTCCGGCGAAGACATCACGCTCACTATAGCTCGTCAGTCGATGACGATCGATGGTCGCCCGTTCCGCGCCATCGGGATCAACGGAACGGTGCCAGCGCCACTGCTGCGTCTCCGCGAAGGGCAGCGGGTTCGGCTCAACGTCGTCAACCAGCTCGAACAGGACAGCTCAATCCACTGGCACGGATTGCTCGTGCCAGCGAAGGACGACGGCGTGCCGGGCGTTTCATTCCCCGGCATCAAGCCGGGATCGAACTATCTCTATGACTTCCCTGTCATGCAGAGCGGCACCTATTGGTATCACAGCCATTCGGGTCTTCAGGAACAGGAAGGGCATTACGGGCCCATCATCATCGACCCGGCCGGGACCGATCCGATTGCCTATAACCGCGAGCATGTGATCGTGCTGGCCGATCATAGCCCGCTCAGCCCCGAAGCGATTTTTCGTCGTCTCAAGGTCGACCCCGGCCATTTCAACTTTCAGCGGCAGACCCTGGCGGGGCTGTTTTCGGGACGCGATCAGGCGCTCAATGAACGCCTCGATTGGGGCCAGATGCGGATGGACCCCACCGACATCTCTGATGTGACTGGATCGACCTATACCTATCTCGTCAACGGCCATGGCCCCTTCGACAACTGGACCGCGCTGTTCACGCCGGGCGAGCGGGTTCGTCTGCGTTTCATCAACGCTTCGGCGATGACCACCTTTAACTGCCGCATTCCCGGCCTGAAGCTCTCCATCGTGCAGGCCGATGGGCAGAATGTCATGCCCGTGGAGGTCGACGAGTTCCAGATTGGGGTTGCCGAAACCTACGATGTCATCGTCACGCCGGCCGAAGACAAGGCGTTTACGATCGTGGGCGAGGCGATCGACCGCTCGGGCATGGCGCGCGCCACGCTGGCTCCGCGCGTTGGCATGACCGCCGAAGTGCCGCCGCTGCGCCCCCGGCCGGTGGCAACCATGAAGGATATGGGCATGGATATGTCCTCCATGCCTGGCATGGAAAGCATGGACATGACTGGCGGCGGCGCGCGTGGCGTTGACCCGAGCGCCGAGCAGAACGCTTCGGGACGCCTCAGTGCTGCGGTTATCGCCGCCGCGCCCTCCGCCATGGATCACGGTGCGATGTCGGGGATGGATCACTCGTCCATGGCCGGAATGGACCATTCTGGCATGGCCGGCGGCATGGCGGGCATGGACCATGGCGCTGGCGGGCATGAGATGGGCGCAATGAATATGCGCGACTTCTCGGCCGCGCCACAAGTCGATCGCAACCCCGGCGTTCAGACCATATCCCCGATGCCTGTCGATCGCACAGGTGAGCCGGGCCAGGGGCTGGAAGATGTCGGCCACAAGGTGCTGGTCTATCGCGATCTCATGGCGCTGGAGAGAAACCCCGACGTCCGGGCACCCAGCCGCAGCATCGACATCCATCTCACCGGCAACATGGAGCGCTTCATGTGGTCGTTCGACGGAAAGAAGATGTCCGATGTGCATGAGCCGATCCCCTTTACCGAGGGCGAGCGGGTGCGCGTCAATCTCATCAACGACACGATGATGGGTCATCCGATCCACATTCACGGCCACTTTTTCGAGTTGGTCACCGGCCATGGCGATCACTCGCCCAGGAAACATACGGTCATTGTCCAGCCCGGCGGCAAGGTGAGTTGGGATTTCACCGCCAATGCGGTCGGCGATTGGGCCTTCCACTGTCACCTGCTCTACCACATGCACGCGGGTATGATGCGTATCGTAAGCGTCCGCCCGCGGGGAGGCGTGCAATGATCCGGCATCTCCCGATGATCGTCAGCATGACGGCATTCATGGCGACCACGCCCGCCATCGCGCAGGATCATTCGATGCACGGCATGCAGACGCCGGGCGCGCAATCGTCACAGCCTGAGAAGCCCAAACAGGACGCGCCACAAGCTGACCAGCCAGTGCCGGCACGGGACGACATGCCGGGCATGGATCATTTCAGTCATGATACTGCCGCGTCACCGGCGCCCCAGAGCGCAGATACGCGAACCATGGAGGACATGTCTGACATGGAAGGCATGGACCATTCCGGGCATAACATGAGCGGCGCATCCGGCATGCAGATGGTCGGAACCGCGTTGCCGGTCGGCAATACACCGCCGCCGCCGGCCCCGACTGACCATTATGCCGATCGCGATTTTCCGGCAGCGGAGATGGCGCAGGCCCGTTCCGCCATGATGAAGGAGCCGACCTTCAGCCAATTGCTGCTCAACATCTTCGAATACCAGGCCAACAAGGGGCACGACGGATACCGCTGGGAAGGCGAAGGCTGGTATGGCGGTGACATCAATCGCCTGTGGATCAAAAGCGAAGGCGAAGGCGAATTTGGGCGCGGCATCGACACGGCCGAGGTCCAGGCGCTCTATAGCCATGCCATCGATCCTTATTTCAATCTTCAGGGCGGTGTCCGGCAGGACTTTGGACGCGGTCCCGATCGCACATATGCGACCATCGGCTTCGAGGGGCTGGCTCCCGGATACTTCGAGGTGGAAGGCGCATTATTCCTCTCCACAAAGGGCGATCTGCTCGGCCGGGTCGAAGGCTATTACGATCAGCGCATTACACAACGTCTCGTCTTTCAACCGAGTGTAGAACTGAATTTCTCGGCGCAGAATGTGCCGGAAAACGACATCGGTTCGGGATTGGTCAACTTCGAGCTGGGCGGCAGGCTGCGTTACGAGATCAGTCGCCAGTTCGCGCCCTATGTCGGTATTTCCTATCTTCAAAAGACTGGGGGCACCGCACGGCTTGCCCGCCTTGCAGGCGAAGATGTTCACGCGACCAGTTTCGTGACCGGTGTTCGCTTCTGGTTCTAGATGCGGGGTCGAGCAACTTGCTTGCGAACGCCGGCGCCAGCACTTTCGTGTCCGCTATGCGCAGCAATTAAAGTCTTCTGGCTCAATCAGTCATAGGATGTGGTTGCCGCCCTCCTGGATGGCGTCGTTTTACCCATCTGCCGTTCCGTCCTGCCGCAAGGTGACGATCCAGCCGGTCAGCCCAGCTGGACCGCATCGTTCCTTGCTAGCAGCTCCTTCTCTCCGGTTTCCGGCACCGTCGTCTCGCGGCGGCCACAGCGAGCGTTGCGTCGGCAGCACGAACAGTGTGAGCAGCATCACCGAGAACCTGTCAGATTTTCTTCACATTTGACGGGCTTCGGCAATTTCATCCTGCCAACGTAACCTGCGGAAAGCGAAAATCATCTGGCAGTTCAGCAGGAACTCGCCGCCGCGAAAACTCGCCGGTTTTCTTTGCCGGCCGGTGAACAAGGACGGTTGGCGGCGGCAGGGTTGCTATCAGCTTGTCTGCCCAAATCACGGCCAGTTCGCGACGCCGTTCCAGATAGGCAGCCCGGTTGTATGCTCCTTCGACCTTTTCCTTGGGAACATGCGCCAGCATCAGGTCGATGATTTGCCGGTCATGCTTCTTGCCGTTCCGCTCCGCCCACTCGTTCATAATCGTCGAGAACGCCGCACGAAATCCATGCGGAACGTGATGCCCATGATAGCCCGCCCGGTTGAGCAGATAGCCGATCGCGTTCTCGCTCATAGGCCGATGACCGTGGCGATTGCTGGGGAACAGCAAGGCGCCGCTGCCGGTTAAAGGCCATAGCGCGCGCAGCACTTCGACGCTTTGGCGAGCCAGAGGAACAAGATGATCGCCGCCGATCTCGTTCTTGCGCTCAACGTCGCCTTTCATCCGGGCGGCCGGGATACGCCATAGCGGCTCTGCGTCATTCAGGTTCTCGAACTCCTCCCAACGCGCACCCCGGATTTCGTTAGGCCGCACCGCCGTCAACGCCAGCAACCGAAGTGCAAGACGGGTGATTGGGCGAGCATAATCCTCTTCGGCATCGTTTATCATCTGCCGCAAACGTCCAAGATCGGTGATGGCCGGTTGGCGTCCTTTGCGGAGCGGTTTCAATACCGCGCCCAGCTTCTCGGCGGGGTCTTTTTCGGCAATGCCCTTGGCGATGGCATGAACGAACACGGCGGAGATACGCTGCCGAACCCGCTTGGCGGTTTCAATCGCGCCCCGGTCCTCAATGCTTTTCAGCGCCTCAAGGATTTTGGGAGCGGTCAATTCCGAGATCGGCAGATCGCCGATCAGCGGAAACACGTCCCGTTCCAGGCTACGCAGAACATCGTCGGCATGGATTGCTGCCCATTGTGCTTTTGCGTTCTCATGCCACTCGCGCGCCACGCGCTCGAAGGTATTACGACCTGCTTCGAGATTGGCTTCGATCCGCAGCTTCTTGACCACGGACGGGTCTTTCCCCTCATCGAGCAAGGCACGGGCATCATCACGCTTGGCACGAGCGTTCACAAGGCTGACCATCGGGTAGATGCCGAAGGCCATCGTCTTTTGCTTACCGTCGTAGGCGTAGTTCCATTTCCAGAGCTTCGAGCCGTTGGGCTTCACCAGAAGGTAGAGCCGATGGCTATCAGTCAGCTTGTATGCCTTGTCGCGCGCCTTGGCTGCGCGGATTTTTGCGTCGCTCAACATTGTCATCTCCGAGACCACGTTTTTCCGGTGCCGGGACCACGAATCAGAACCACGCCATGAGTGGAGGCGTGCGGACGACTGTGGCCGACCTGATCCGCTAAACGTCAGATTTCAGAGGAAAAACGTCAATCCGGGTGGACTTCTGTGGACCCCTATGGAGGGGGTCCTGGCGGAGCGGGAGGGATTCGAACCCTCGATACGGTTTTGCCGTATACTCACTTTCCAGGCGAGCGCCTTCGACCACTCGGCCACCGCTCCGCATATGCCGGGAGTGAGGCCCCTATCGTGCACGCGCCGCTTGCGCAAGCGGCGCGCGCACGCGGATCAGCGGTCGCGCAGGCCGCGCGGGCGGCCGCCATCGCCGCTCCGTTGAGGAGGCGCACGGTTCACCCTTGGGCTGGGCGCCGACGTGCGCGGCGGGCGTGGCTGGCTTCGGTTCACGTTCGGAGGCGGCGGCTTGCGCAAGCCGCCTGAGCGGCCCTGCCATTGGCCATGATCGCCATTGCCGGGCCGGCCGCCGTTCCAGTGACCATCGCCTCTATGGCCGTGATCGCCGCGATGGCTTTCCCAATAGCGGCGCTGGCTATCGGACCAGCGATGCCGCCGGCCGCCGCGATCGTAAACATAATAGCCGTTGCCGGGATAATAGAAGCCGTCGTACCAGCCATAGCCCGGATAACCGTAGCCATCATAATAATAAGGATAGTCGTAACCGTAATAACCGCCCGTGCCATAGCCGACCGAAACGCCGCTATAGCCGTAGCCGTCATTATAACAGCCGCCGAGCGCGAGAGCGGATGCGAGGGCGAGCCCGCCTAACGCTATCCTGGAGCCTGAGAAGGCCATTTCAACTACTCCAAAAAACATCTTGTTGCATGAATTAACGCATGAATCGGTTGAATGGGCACTGAACCTCCTGTCCCGGGCGCGATGCTATCCGCCTTATGAAAAGAAGGGCGTCAGGCATTCCCCCTCCCGACAGCCCTTGCTATGCGCACCTGCGAGTCACGCCATCCAAGTCAGGGGAACGCCGTCATGACCGCCGTCGGACAAGATACGCTCAACACTCGCTCCACGCTCGAGGCGGGCGGCCGGACCATCCATTA
>Ga0180221_1000177_pt1 | contig 80811 bp, 79 predicted proteins | sample eDN5th37CKraftMG_FD_151339 | JGI IMG/M metagenome (GOLD analysis project Ga0180221, IMG submission 151339) | Enriched Miracle-Growth compost microbial communities from Emeryville, California, USA - eDNA 5th pass 37_C Kraft MG (version 2) (version 2) ... | reverse complement strand
CGCGACGTCCTCGCCTCCGCCACGATCCAGGACATCGTGGACCAGGAGGTCCGCGAGGCGGGCGTGGCGATGTACTACATCTAGGCCGTCCCCGACAGCCACGGGCGATTCGGCTTGCTCATGCGGCGCGCGCGCCGCTGACAACCGCAGAAGACCGCTGGGAACCGGATGTGGACTGCAGCGCAACTGCAGCGCAACGCCACGGAGTGAGGACTCGCCGTGTAGCGTCTTTGCATGGCACGGATCGCCCTCGCTCTCTCGATCGTCGCGGTTCTGCTCGGCGGTAGCGCACTCGCCCTGACGATCATCGACCGCGCCGACGATGGCTCCTCTGGGCGTGAGCTCAAACTGAGCGAGCAGGGGTGCGTCTTCGAGGAGTACAGGCTCATCCAGCAAGGCTATGAAGTCACCGACGACGCGCTGCCTCCCGAGTGTCGAGGCAAGTAGGCGTGTCATCGTCGAGGTCCGTGTGGGCCGACTGCTAGCGTCACGGATTGTTGAGGTTGCCGGCTGCGGTTCCGCAGCTTGCAGAGGGCCGCGTGGGGCGCTGACCACGCGGCCCTCATCGTTCGGTCCGGACCGACAACTAGGCTGCAGCCAACCCTCAACTACGACTGGAGACACAGCGCATGTCCAGTCACGCCAGCCAACTGGAACGCTCCCCATCACCCAGCCGAGCGATCGCTGTAGCAGCAGCGCAACTTGAGTCTTGGACACTGGCGAAGGCGGCCGCCGACCGGGCGCTGGACCGGGCGCCGGATGACCCCGATGCCCAGCACCGCGCCAACCGCGCCGGTGTCGAGGCCAATCACGCCCAAGCGAGGCTCGAGCAGCTTCTCGGCGAGAGGGTGCGGATCACCATGACCGACTCGGCGCGGCTGCCGTCGCTCGCCAAGGTCGACCGCCGGATACGTGCTGCGGAGCAGCGTCACATGGCGGCCTGCTTGGCGGCCCGTCGCAGGCGCATAGCGCGCATCCGGGCCGATCTGCGAGCGATGAGTTCGGCCGAACGCCGCAGCGGCTACGGTCGCGACCGTACCGCCTCCCTTGAGCGGCTTCTCCCCCCACGCTGGCACGGGCGCCGGTGCGCTGCGCCCCTCGGTGCTCCGTCGTTGGCCCGTCGTCGAGGCGGGGGTCGACCCCGAGCACTCGCTCGTCGTCGTGCGACGTGCTCGCGCGACGACGGCAGCGACGGCCCATCAGGACCATGTAGCGGCGCGGCCTCTCGGGCGGGGGTGGTCGCGTGATTCGCCTCGTGACCGACCTCGCTGGTGCCGAGGCATGGGAGGCATCCGGCTCTTGTGCGGCTGACCCAGCTCGAGCGGAGGCGGCGTGATGGCCACGTCGGTGACCCTGCGCGAGATGCGCGCCCGCCTGCTGCACGAGGCGCTGCTCGCCCACCCCGAACTCGTCGAGCGCGTCGAGGACATCGCGCGGCTTCCACGGGTGTCCCGATGGACACCGCTCGCCCGCGACGTCGCCATCGCAGACCTAGCTGGCGAGGGACTCATCACGGAAGCCGCTGACGGCCGCCTGTGCGTCCGACCAAGGGGGCGACTGCTGTGAGCGCGTTCGGCTGGTACCGGCCGTGGCTGACCGACGTGCAGGCCAGCAAGGTGCTGAGCAGCAAGGCGAAGCTTGCCGCGTCGGTTCTCGCGACGAGCGAGCGCAACGGCACCGTTCGCAAGTCGTCGGGGCAGCTCGGCGAGCTCGCGTCGCTCTCGGAGAAGACGATTCGCCGTGCGCTGCGTGAACTCGCTGCCGACGGCTGGCTCACCGTCACGCGGAAGCCCAACCACCTGGAGATCGTCCTCGTGCCGAGGCCCTCCGGGCCCTCGGGATCGGACACCGTGTCCGATCTGTCGGCGCCGCGTGAAAACTGACCCCTCTCCGCCGCGCGAAATCTGACCCCCCTTGGGCGGTTGGCGGAGTCGTCCGGGGTGCCGCAGAGCCTCGTCTCGAGGGCGACGACGAGGAGGCGGCTGGAGGTGGTGTCGGTGGAGCAGTGGGCCGAGCTGCGGCGCGAGCACTTCGTCGGCGGCAAGTCGATCAAGGCGTTGGCGAGGTCGACGGGGTTGTCGCGCAACACGATCCGTCGGGCGCTCAGGAGCGATCGGCCGCCGAGCTATGAGCGGGCGCCGAGGTCGAGCGTGCTCGAGCCGTTTAAGCCGGAGATCCATCGGCTGTTGAAGGCCGATCCGAAGCTGCCCGGGGTCCGGGTTCGCGAGCTGCTCGAGCCGCTGGGCTGCACCGCGTCAAAGACGGTCGTCGACGACTACTTGCGCGAGGTGCGGCCGCTGTTTTCACCGCCGCCAAGGGTGTTTCAGCGGACGGTCTATCGGCCCGGGGAGATCTGTCAGTTCGATGTCTGGCAGCCCCGGGATGAGGTTCCGGTCGGCCACGGGCAGATGCGCCGCTGCTGGGTCGTGATCGCCTGCCTGGGCTACTCGCGCGCCGGCGCCGGCGTCCTGGTGTTCTCCAAGGAGACCGAGGACCTGCTCGCGGGCGTCGCCGGCTGTCTTGAGCGCCTCGGCGGCCTGCCGCGGACGCTGGTCTGGGATCGTCAGGCGGGCATCCACGGCCACGGCGGCAGGCCGACCGAGGCGTTCGCCGCGTTCTGTGGCCAGTTGCGCGTCGACTGGCACTTCTGCGAGCCGGCCGATCCGCAGGCCAAGGGCGCGGTCGAGCGGCTGCAGGGCTACGCGGAGACGAACTTCGAGCCGGGCCGGGTCTTTGCCAACGAGCTGGACTTTCAGGACCAGCTCGACGCCTGGTTCGATCGGGTCAACGCCCGCACGCACAAGACGCTGCGCGCGCGGCCGGTCGACCGCCTCGCCGACGAGCTTTCGGTGATGGCGCCGCTGCCCGAGCGGATGCCCGACACGGCCAGGCGCTGGACGATGCGGATTCCGCCGGATCCGCATCTGCGGCTGGACACCAACGACTACAGCCTCGACCCCGGGCTGGTCGGCCGCCGCGTCGAGGTCATCGCCGACCAGCGGACGGTGACCGCGGTCGCGCTCGACACCGGCGAGGTCGCCTGCCGCCACGCCCGGGTCTTCGCCAAGCACCGCACGATCACCGCGCTGGAGCACGCTCGCGCCCTGAAGGCGGGTCGGCGGGCGCCGGCCGAACCGACGGTCGAGGTCCGGCCGCTGGACCGCTACGACGCGCTGATCGCATGACCCGCCCATCGACGGAGCTCGCGCACCTGTTTCGCGCGCTCAAGGCGCCGGCGGCGGCCAGGGCGCTGCCGAAGCTCGCCGACCGCGCCCGCGCCGAGGAGTGGTCCTTTGAGCAGTTCGCCGCCGCGCTGCTGAAGACCGAGACCGACAGCCGCGACAGTCACGGCGGCCAGAGCCGGATCAAGGCCGCGCGGTTTCCGGCGCGCAAGACGCTCGAGGAGTTCGACTTCGCCTTCCAAACCTCGCTGCGGCGCGAGACGGTGCTGCACCTCGGCCAGCTCGACTTCCTCGCCGGCAAGGAGAACGTCGTCCTGCTCGGCCCGCCCGGCACCGGCAAGACCCACCTCGCCATCGCCATCGGGATCCGCGCCTGCCTGGCCGGCCACCGCGTCGCGTTCCGCACCGCGACCGAATGGGTCGCCCTGCTCGCCGACGCCCAACGCCAAGGGCGCCTCGACGACGAGCTCGCCCGGCTGCAGCGCATTCCGCTGCTGATCGTCGACGAGGTCGGCTACATCCCGTTCGACCCCCAGGCCGCCAACCTGATGTTCATGCTCATCGCGCGCCGCTACGAGCGCGCCAGCCTGATCGTCACCAGCAACAAGCCCTTCAGCGCTTGGGGCGAGATCTTCGGCGACGACGTCGCCGCCGCCGCGATGATCGATCGCCTCGTTCACCACGCCGAGATCCTCGCGCTCAAGGGCGACAGCTACCGCCTCAAAGACCGCGACCTCGCCCGCCCCGCGACCCCCACCGACTGACCCGCGCGCGGCGAGCGCCGCTCCGGCTCGCCCTACGGGCTCGCCTCCGCGCCGCCCGCCGCGAACCCTCCTAGGTGGCCCACTTTTCGGCCGGCGCTACCGGCCCACATTTCGACCGGCCTTGACATCGGGAGCCTGTGCAAGCCACCTGCACCTTCAACCACGCGGTTCGGCAAGAACAACAGCGCGGGGCACTCTGCTCGTAGGCTCGGGGCAAGTCGGCAGCGCCAGCCGCACGGCCCGATCTCCAGGCGGGCCGACTAGAGGTTGTTCCTTCTGACACCGAGCGGGGCGCACCGTCGCGGTGGGCGTGGACGCCGGCGTACGCGGTCGCTGAGTTCATGTGCGGGCACCGCGTCGTCTCGCGCCGACCTGCTGTCGTCACGGTGGCGCGCGGCACCACCGTTGCGCCTCACTACCCCGCTCCTCCCTGGGACGACGAAAGCCCCGCCGGAGCGGGGCTTTCGCGAGGTGGGCGATACTGGGCTCGAACCAGTGACCTCCGCCTTGTCGAGGCGGCGCTCTCCCAGCTGAGCTAATCGCCCTGGGATGCGGGCCCTAGCCTAGCAACGCGCTCAGGGTCCCGATGCGTCACCGCGGACGATAGCCTGAGAGGTCTCACAAGGCGACGTGGCGGAGTGGCTACGCAGCGGCCTGCAAAGCCGTGTACACCGGTTCGATTCCGGTCGTCGCCTCTCTCGCGCCCCCGGCGATGTTCGTGCTGGTCCACAGCCTGCTCGTCGGCCCCGCCACCTGGCGGCCGACCGCGGCCGCGCTGCGCGCGCGAGGTCACGCGACGGTCGTGCCCGCGCTGCCCGCCGAGCCGCCCCTGTGGCCGCGCGCCCGCGACGCCGTCGCCCAGGCGGCCGCGGACCTCGACGGCCCGCTCGTCCTCGCCGGCCACAGCGGCGCCGGCCTGCTGCTGCCCGCGCTCGCCGAGGCGCTCCCCCGCCCGCCGGCCGCCGCCCTCTTCGTCGACGCCTTCCTGCCGCAGCCGGCCGGCCGGGCCGCGCTCGTCGAGGACGAGCAGCGCCGGCGGCTGCGAGCGCTGTCCGACGACCGGGGCGTCCTCCCGCCCTGGCACGCCTGGTTCGGCGAGGACGCGATGGCCGAGCTCGTGCCCGACCCGGACCTGCGCGCGGAGCTGGAGGCCGAGATGCCGGGCCTCCCGCTCGACGCGCTCGCGGCCGCCGTCCCGGTGCCCGCCGGGTGGATCGACGGCCCGTGCGGCTATCTGCTGCTCAGCCCCGAGCCGTACGCGCCGGCGGGCGCCCAGGCCCGCGAGCGCGGCTGGCCGGTCGCCGAGCTGCCGGGCCGCCACCACCTGTCGATCGCCACCGACCCGGACGCCGTCGCCGACGCCCTGGTGGGCCTCACGCGCGCGGCGACCGGCTCCTAGCGGCGCCGTCAGGCGGGACGGTGGCAGACGGCCTCGAGGTTGTTGCCGTCGGGGTCGAGCACGAACGCCGCGTAGTAGGTCGGGTGATAGATCTCGCGCAGGCCCGGCGCGCCGTTGTCGGTCGCGCCGGCGGCCAGCGCCGCGGCGTGGAAGGCGTCGACGGCGGCGCGGTCGCGGGCCTCCAGCGCGACGTGCGCCGGCCCGCTCACGGGCCGCCTGGTCTGCTCGGCGCCGTACAGCCACAGCGCCGGCTTGGCGCCGTACGGGCTGTCGAACCCGAAGCCCACGACCCCCTCGCGCGGCTCCATCACGAGCCGATAGCCGAGGGGCTCCAGCGCGGCCGCGTAGAACGCCTTGGAGCGTGCGTAGTCGGTGACGGTGATTCCGAGGTGGTCAAGCATGATCGGGCGAGATCATCGCGCGAGCATCGTCGCGGCGGCGTCCCGGTTGCCGGCCCGCCGCTGCACCGCGAGGTTGACGAACATCAGCGCGATCACGATCAGCAGCAGCCCCGTCGCGACGACGTTGACCTGCGGCGGCACGCCCTGGCGCGCCGCGCCGTAGATGAACAGCGGGAAGGTCACGGTCTGGCCCGCCGTGAAGTTCGTGATCACGAAGTCGTCGAGCGAGATCGCGAAGGCCAGCAGGCCCGCCGCCAGCACGCCCGGCGCGATCAGCGGCAGCGTCACCTTGCGCAGCGTCGTCCACTGGTTGGCGCCGAGGTCCATCGCCGCCTCCTCGATGTGCAGGTCGAGGCCCTCCAAGCGCGCGCGCACGGTCAGCACCACGTAGCCCAGCGTGAACATCACGTGCGCGATCAGGATCGTCACGAACCCGCGCGCCAGCCCGAGCGTCAGGTAGTAGCCTAGCAGCGCGGCGCCGAGCACGACCTCGGGCGTGGCCAGCGGCAGCAGCACGAGCCCCTCGACCCCGCTGCGCCCGCGGATCTTGTGGCGCACGAGCGCGAGCGCCACCCCGACCCCGAGGATCACCGCCAGGACCGTCGCGAGCGCCGCGATCGACAGCGACGTCGTCAGCGCGCTCTGCAGGCCCTCGACAGCGAACGGGTCGCCCCAGTGGCGCAGCGTGAAGCCCTGCCACGTGTAGTTGAAGCGCCCCTGGTTGTCGTTGAAGGAGTAGAGCGCGATGACGCCGATCGGGATGAACAGGTAGAGCAGCGCCAGCCCGGACCACAGCCCGAGCGCCCACGCCCGCACGCGTCCCGAGGAGATCCTCACGTGACCGACTCCCGCAGCGACTTGGTCCCCAGCGCCCGCGCGTACAGGAAGATCCCGATGAGGATCGCCGCCATCAGCACGAACGACAGCGCCGCGGCGACCGGGTAGTTGCGGACGATCAGGTACTGCGACTGGATGACGTTGCCGATCATGTACTGCTGCGGCGAGCCGAGCAGCTCGGCGTTGATGAAGTCGCCCAGCGCCGGGATGAACACGAGCAGCGTGCCCGAGAACACGCCCGGCAGGGCCAGCGGCAGCGTCACCTTGCGGAACGCCGTGATCCGGTTGGCGTAGAGGTCGGTCGCCGCCTCGATCAGGCGCCGGTCGACCTTCTCCAGCGCCACGTACAGCGGCAGGACCATGAACGGCAGGAAGTTGTAGGTGATGCCGGCGATCACGGCCGTGCGCGTCGCCAGGATCCGGCCGCTGTCGCCGACGAGGCCGAGGTCGTCCATCACGTCGACGACCCACCCGTCGTCGGTGAGGATCGTCTGCCAGGCGACCGTCCGCACCAGCGAGCTGGTGAAGAACGGGAGGATCACCAGCAGCAGCATGAAGTTCTTCCACCGGCCCGCCTTGAACGCCATGAAGTAGGCGAGCGGGAACGCGATGATCAGGCACAGGACGGTGGCCGTGCCGGCGTAGAACAGCGACCGCCACAGCTGCTCGCTGAAGTGCGAGATCGAGTCCGGGTAGACCGACCAGTTCCAGGTCTGGGTGAAGCCGTCGTCGGCGTTGCCGGTCTGCAGCGACACCCACAGCTGGTTGACCAGCGGGATCGCGAAGAAGATGAGGAGGAACGCGACCCCGGGGCCCAGCAGCGTGTAGGCCAGGACGCGGCGCCGCCGCTCCAGGGGGCTCACGCCCCAGCGATCTCCTGCATCCGCGCGGTCACCTCACGCTCGTCGGCGCCGGTCAGGTTCACGACCGGGTACAGCCGCTTCTGCGTCTCGGCGTCCGGGAACACGAGCTGGTTCTCGGCCAGCCCGGGATCGATGTCGAGCATGTGCTCGCGGGCGCCCTCGACCGGGGACACGTAGTTGACGTACGCGGCGAGCTGGGCCGCCACCGCCGGGTCGTAGTAGAAGTTCATCCACGTCTCGGCGCCGTACGGCTGCTCGGCGTGGGCCGGGATCATCATGTTGTCCGACCAGATCCCGGCGCCGGCCTCGGGGATGAGGAACTCGAGGTCGGGGTTGTCGGCCTGGAGCTGGACGATGTCGCCCGACCAGGCGACGCACGCCCACACGTTCCCGGAGGCGAGGTCCTTGGCGTAGTCGTTGCCGGTGAAGCGGCGGATCTGGCCGCTGGCGCTGGCCTCCTCCATCTTGTCCAGCTGCGCCATGACGTCGTCGACGGTCGCGTCGGCCGGGTTGATGCCGTCGGCGAGCATCAGCAGCGTCGTCGAGTCGCGCCACTCGCTGAGGAACGTGACGCGGCCCTTGAACCTGGGGTCGAACAGGTCCTCCATGCCGGTGAGCTTGCCGCCGGTCTTCTTCGGGTTGTAGCCGATGCCGGTCATGCCCGACTGCCACGGCAGCGTGTACGCGCGCTCGGGGTCCCAGGACGGGCTCTGCAGCGACGGGCTGAGGTTCTTGGCGTTGGGGACGTTGGCCTTGTCGATCGGCTCGACGAAGCCCCGCTCGATCCAGCGCGCCGCCATGTAGTCGGTCAGCGTCACGATGTCGCGGCCGATGGAGCGGCCGGCCTCGAGGTCCTGGCGGACCTTCGCGTAGAAGGACTCGTTGTCGTTGATGTCCTCGAGGTACTTGAGCTCGGCGCCCTCCTTGCGCTCCCACTCCTTCGGCGTCTTTTTGTCGATGTAGAGCGGCCAGTTGGAGACGGTGATCGAGCCGATCGCCGTCTTGGTGTGGCTGACCTTCGCCGGCGTCGTGGCGGCGACGGTCCCGGAGCTCGAGCCGCCGACCTCGCCGCACGCGGCGAGCAGCGAGCCCGCGCCCGCGACGAGCCCCACGGCCCCCATGCGGCGCAGGAACACCCGCCGCGAGTGGTCGTCACCGTTCAGCAGGCGCTCGACGACGCGCTCGATCGGTTCCTCATGGGGCACGGCTGACCTCCTTGGCGACGACGAAGCTGTGATCGGGGCTCCAGGTGACATCGACCTCACGGCCGGCGCCGAAGCTGGCGAGGTCCTGGTCCCCGTCGTTCTGCGCGACCGCCAGCAGCTCCTGGCCGGCGGGCGTGCGCACGACGTACTGCGTGATGATCCCGAGGAAGCTGGCGTCGGTGATCGTGCCGCGCAGCACGTTGACGTCCGCGCCGGCCGAGCCGGCGGGCCCGAGGCGCAGCTTCTCGGGGCGCACCCCGATCGCGACGCCGGCCGCGTCGATGCCGTTGACGCGATCGGCGGGGATGCGGACGCGGGCGCCCTCGGGCGTCTGCAGCTCGACGAGGTCGCTGGCGCGGCCGACGACGTCGCCCTCGAGGAGGTTGCAGGCTCCGAGGAACTGGGCGACGAACGCGGTGGCCGGCCGCTCGTACAGCTCCGCGGGCGTGCCGAGCTGCTCGATGCGGCCGTGGTTCATCACGGCGATCGTGTCGGCCATCGACATCGCCTCCTCCTGGTCGTGCGTGACGTGCACGAACGTGATGCCGACCTCGCGCTGGATCCGGCTGAGCTCGAGCTGCAGCTGCTTGCGCAGCTTGAGGTCGAGCGCGCCGAGCGGCTCGTCGAGGAGGAGGGCGCGCGGCCGGTTCACGATCGCGCGCGCGAGGGCGACGCGCTGCTGCTGGCCGCCGGAGAGCTGGTTGGGCTTGCGATGGCCCATGCCCTGCAGGTGGACGAGCTCGAGCGCCTCGGCGACGCGTTGTCGCATCTCGGCCTTGGGCACCTTCTTCTGCTGCAGGCCGAAGGCGACGTTGCGCTCGATCGTCAGGTGCGGGAAGAGCGCGTAGCTCTGGAAGACGGTGTTGACGTCGCGCCGGTAGGGCGGCGCGTGCGTGACGTCCTTGCCGGCGAGCTCCACGCGGCCGGCGGTCGGGTCCTCGAACCCGCCGATCATCCGGAGCGTCGTCGTCTTGCCGCAGCCCGAGGGGCCGAGCATCGCGAAGAAGCTGCCCTTCGGGATCTGCAGGCTGACGTCGTCGACCGCGAGCGTGTCTCCGAATCGCTTCGTCACGCCGTCGAGGACGATGTCAGGGGCGGGATGCTGGTCCATGCGGGGGCAGGTAGGAAACCGCAATCGCCGGCGATTGCATCAGATTTGACGCAGGCGGTCGATCGGGTGCGGACACGATGTCGAATTCCGTTCGAGGGTGCGCCGGGACATTGTGTCGGACGGTTGTCGCGGCGTGCGCGACGCAGTGTCGCATCGCCGATGTCCGCGTGCGCCGGCTGCCTTGCACCCCGTTGGAATCGGGCGTCGACGACGCCGATCGCGCCAAGTGGCAGGCGATGTCTGCCCGCTCTGGCATGCTCGCGCGCATGCCCCTCCCCACTCGCTCTCTGCGCCGCACGGCCGCAGGCGCCGGAGCCATCGGCGCGCTGCTCGTCGCGGCGGCTCCGGCAGCGGCCCAGTCGCCGGTCACCCAGACCTACACCTCGACCACGCCGACCTCGTTCACGGTCCCGACGGGCGTCACGTCGCTGACCGTGCAGGCGATCGGCGGGTCCGGCGGCAACGCCATCGGCCCCGGCGGCGCGGTCGTCGCCAGCGGCGGCCAGGGCCGCGTCGTGAACGCGACGATCCCGGTCACCCCCGGCGAGGTCCTGTGGATCGTCGTCGGCGCCCCCGGCGCCAACGCGACGCAGCCGTTCGGCGGCGGCGGTGGCGGCGGCGCCAGCGACATCCGCACGTGCCAGCCCGGCACGGCCAGCTGCGCGAACGGGGCCGAGTCGCTGCAGACCCGGCTGGTCGTCGCCGGCGGCGGCGGCGGCGCCGGCGGCTCGGCCGCGGGCGGCGACGGCGGCGACGCCGACAACCCCGGCGACGACGGGGTGGGCATCCCCGGGTCCGGCGGCAACGCGGGCGCGACGAACGGCGGCGGCCAGGGCGGCGGCGGCAGCTCCAACCCGGGCGAGACCGGCACGCTCGGCGCCGGCGGCGCCGGGGGCCAGGAGATCCTCCTCGGCCAGACCACGCCGCCGTCCGGCGGCGGCGCGGGCGGCACGAACGGCGGCGGCAACGGCGGCGGCACCAACGGCACGTTCAGCGGCGGCGGCGGTGGCGGCGCCGGCTGGTACGGCGGCGGTGGCGGCGCCGGCTCCGCGCCGGGCGACACCGGCGGCGGTGGCGGTGGCGGCGGGGGCGCGAGCTACGTGACCCCCAGCGCGACGAACGTGTCGATGAGCTGGACCAGCAACCAGCCGTCGATCACGATCACCTACACGCCGGCCACGCCGCCCCCGCCGGCGCCGCCGCACCCGCCGATCCTGGCGTCGGTGTCGCCGAGCAGCGGCTCGACGGCCGGCGGCACGGTCGTCACGCTCACCGGGTCCTACTTCGCCCAGCAGCGGACGATCTACTTCGGCGGCATCGCGGCCCCGCGGTTCTCGATCCTCGGGTTCAGCACGATCCAGGTCGTCACGCCGCCGTACCCGACGGCGGGGACCGTCCCGGTCCGCGTCGAAGGGCCCAACGGGGTGAGCGCCACGGCCCCCGGCGCCCAGTTCACGTACGTGGCGCCGCCGCCGACGCCGACCCCCACGCCCACGCCCACGCCGACCCCGGCGCCGCCGGCCCCGTCGACGTCGACGGTCTGCCGCGTGCCGAACGTGCTCGGCGAGACGCTGTCGCAGGCGCGCGCCGCGCTGCGGTCGCGCCACTGCGCGCTCGGCGCGGTCAGCGGCGCGGGTCGCAGCACGCGGAAGCGGCGGGTGGTCGTGCACCGGCAGTCGATCCCGCCGGGGACGCATCTGCTGCCGGGCGATCAGGTGCAGCTCGAGATGCGGGCGGTGCCTCGCCGCCGCCGGTAGGCGGCGGGCTCACGGTGCGGCGCGCGGCGGGGAACCCGCGCGCCGCACCGGCTCGCGTCGGGTGGCTATCATGCGCTCCGCCTGCGGCTGTAGCTCAGTTGGCTAGAGCGTCTGCTTGCCATGCAGAAGGTCGAGGGTTCGAGTCCCTTCAGCCGCTCCTCCACGAGACGCCCCGCTCCTGCGGGGCGTTCGTCGTCTCAGGACACGCGGGCCCGCGCGGCCGCCTGGACGTCGCGGGCGCACTCGCCGTAGCGCTCGCGGAACGCGCGGCTGAACGAGGACATGTTCCGGAAGCCCCACCGGAACGCGATCGACGTGACGGAGGCGTCCCCGCCGCGGACGAGCTCGGCGTGGCAGCGCTCCAGGCGGGCCTCGCGGATCGTGGCCTGCACGGTGGTGCCGGTCGCCTCGAACAGCCGGTGGAGGGTCCGCAGGGAGATCGCGTTGGCGGCGGCGATCGTCGCCGGGGACAGGGCCGGGTCGGCCAGGTGGCGCTCGATGTACAGGCGCACCGCGGTCAGCATCGCGGGCGCCGGGCGGTCGGGCTCCGCGGCGCGCGGGGTCAGGACGGCGCGGGCCAGGTCGACGGTCGCGTCGCCGACCGCGGCCCGGCCGGCCGCGTCCAGGTCGGCGGCGGCGAGCGGCAGCGAGCCGAGGAACTGCCCGAACAGCCGCACGGACGGGTCGCCCGCCGCGAACGGCCGGCCGACGAGGCGCTCGTAGCCGGGGACGACGGACCGCAGCCGGTGGCGCGGGATCACGACCGTCTGGTTGTCGACGGGGCCGAACGCGGTGAAGCCCCCGCGCTGACGGCCGTCCCAGAGGACGAGCTGCCCGGGGCGCAACGTCGTCTCGCGCCCGTCGAAGCGGAGCGCCAGCGTGCCCGCGCGCAGGTACAGCAGGCCGACCACGTCGTCCTCGGTGCCCGCGATCTCGGCGGGCCCGCGGCGTCCGCTGCCCGCGTCGTGGGCGGTGCGCACCAGCGCCAGCGTCCCCAGCGACCAGCGCGACGCGGTCGCGGCGAAGCGCTCCCCCTCGCGCGGCGCCGGCCGGACGTCGAAGGGCACACCGTAGGCGCGGGCGAGGATCTCGTGCCAGCCCTCGCTGATGCTCGCGGTGTCGAGGTCGCGCAGATCACACGAGACGTCCGCGACCGCTCCCTCGATGGTCATCCTCCGCCCTCCTGACCGGGTCAGGAGAGTCTACGGTAGACCGCCCGCTCGAAGCGGGCGGTCGCCACGGCGACCTCGGCGTCGAAGAACGGCAGCAGCTGCGTGCACCAGATGCCCGCGATGCCCGCGCGGCGGTCGACCCAGTAGAAGCAGTTCATCAGGCCCGACCAGTCGCCCGTGCCGGCGCGGCGCATCCCCGGCACGTCCTCGAGGATGAGATGGAACCCCAGCCCCCAACCGCGGCGATACGGCGGCGCCGGGACGTCGTTGGCCAGCTCGGGCATCGTCGAGCGCATGACGGCGGGCAGCGGCAGGCCGCCGAGCTGGTCGCGGAACGCCAGGTCGATCGTCTCCGGGCGCAGGATCCGCACGCCGCCGAGCTCGCCGCCGCCCAGCAGCGCCGCCAGCAGGCGGGCGTAGTCGGGAACGGTCCCGTAGGCGCCGTGCCCACCGGAGAAGAACTCCGGGTCCGCGGGCAGCGGGTCGGCGTCGACGGCCGCGACGCCGCCGTCGGGCCGGCGGGCGTGCAGCGCCATCATCCGCCCGCGCTGCTCCGCGGTCGGCGCGAACGTCGTGTCGTGCATGCCCAGCGGCTCGAGGACGTGGTCGCGCAGGTACGTCGGCAGGTCCTGGCCGCTGACCGCCTCGATCACCCAGCCCAGCCAGTCGGTGCTGACGCCGTAGTTCCACGCGGTGCCGGGGTCGGCGACGAGCGGGATCGTGAGCGCGTCGCGCCGGCCGGTGATCGCGTCGGGCGTCCCGGTGACCTCGAGGTAGCGCAGGAGGTCCGGCACCCCGAAGGCGTACGCCAGGCCGGAGGTGTGGGTGAGCAGCTGGCCGATCGTCGCCGCGCCTCTCGGGGGGCGCAGCACCGGCGACTCGCCGTCGAACCCGTCGAGGACCTGCAGCCGGCCGAAGGCGGGCAGCACCTCGGCGACCGGCGTGTCGAGGCCGAGCCGGCCCTGCTCGATCAGCTGAAGCGCCGCGACGCTCGTCAGCGCCTTCGTCAGCGACATCAGCCGGAACATCGTGTCGGCGCCGGCCGGCCGCTCGGCGCCCGCGCGCATCGGGCCGACCGCCGCGATGTCGCGGATGCCGTCGCGACCGACGACCGCGGCGACGACGCCGGGCAGCGTGCCGCCGCGCAGCGTCTCGCGCAGGACGTGCTCGACCGTCTCGCCCTGCTCGAGCACCGTCAGCCCTCCGTCTGCCGCTCGATCTCGCGGACCTGCCTGATCGCGGGCTCGGCGTCGGAGATCGGGAAGCAGTCCTCCACCTGGACCATCCTCCCATCCTGCGGCGTGACCGTCAGATCGACGTTGTTGGGCACGTGCAGCGGCGCCTCGCCGAAGTACCAGGGCCGGCAGAGCAGGTCGGTCTCGAAGTCCTCGACGTCCCGGATCGCCGCGTTGGCGGTCTCCGGCGTGATGTCCCCCTCGATCCCCGCCAGCGCCTCCGCCGTGATGCGGGCCTGCAGGAAGCCGAACTGGCTGAACGAGCCGACCGGGACGTCCTTCCCGTACTCCTCCATGACCTCGCGGTAGAGCGCCATGTCGGGACCGTCGTGGTCGGGCAGGCGCGCCTCGGCGTTGACGAACAGCTTCCCGTTCCAGGCCGACCCGAGGGCCTCCGCGAGGAAGTCGGTGTTGCATGGGGTCGAGCAGCCCCACAGCACCCGGTCCTGGAGCCCCTGCTTCTCGGCCGCCTGGAGGATGCTCAGCGCCTCCGGCGGCGTGAAGTTGAGGACGACCCCGCCCCCGTCGCCCGCCGCCTGGACGAGCTTGATCGCGACCGAGTTGGCATCCTGGATCGGGACGTTCTCCTTGAAGGTCTCGACCGGCACGCCGAGCGACTTGCCGACCGTCTTGACCCCTTCCAGGACGTAGTCGATGCCCGGCACGTTGCCGGTCACCAGGACGAGCTTCTTGGCCCCCTTGCGCACGAGCGTCTGCGCGGCGCCGTCGGAGCTGAACCGCGCGCCCATGTTGACCGCCGCGATGTTCGGCGTCCCGTAGCACTCGGCGGCGATGCCGCCGCTGATCACGTAGAAGCCGTTCTGCTCGTACAGCTCGTGGTTGACGGCGCAGTCGATCAGCGAGATGTTGCCGACCATCGCGACCACCCCGTCGTCGTCGATCAGCTTCTTCGCCGCCCCGATCACCTGGCTGGGGTCGCTCTGCTCGGTCTCCACGAGGTACTCGATCGGGCGCCCGTGGATGCCGCCGTTGGCGTTGACGCAGTCGAAGTAGGCCTGGGCGCCGCGGGTCACGTCCGTGAAGTCGGTGCCCGGCTGCTTGGTGACGACGGCGCCGATCCGGATCGGCTCGCCCGTCGCCTTCCCCTCGCCGCCCACGCCGCACCCGCTCGCGGCGGCGTTCTGCGCCGTGGCGGTGCCGGCGGTCGGCTGCGTCGCGCCGCCGCCGTCGTCGTCGCCTCCGCCACAGGCGACGATGCCGGCTCCGGTGCAGGCGGCCGCCAGCACGGCGGCGGCGAGACGCAGGTTGACGCGCATCCTTCTCTCCTCGATCGACGACCTGGACGCGACCGTACGTCCGCGGCGGGCCGCCGGCTTCTCGTTGCGCGCCAACCTGTTTGCGCAGCGCGACAGCGACGGGGGGCCGCCGCGCTCAACTGTCGTCCGCAGGAGCCGATAAGGGTGAGGACGCGTCGGCGGATCCCCGTGCCGGCGGATTGAAGGACGAGGAACTCATGCGACGCTCTCTCCCCCGGCCCGCCGCCGCCCTCCTCGTCGCGCTGTGCGCGGCCCTCGCCCTCGCGGCGACCGTCCGGGCCGACGACGGCGACCGGCTCGGTCCCGTCCCGGGCGGATGGGCCTCGCTGCCGGCGATCTCGCCCGACGGCGGCGACGATGAGAGGGTCCCCACCTTCGCTCGCGTCGCCGCGCGCAGCGGGCGCATCGCCGACGCGCCGATCGACCGGCGCGTGCGCGCGCGGCCGCTGTACGGGCCGCTGGGCGACGTCTCGCGCGCAGCCGCGGGCGACCAGCCCGTGCAGCTCGCCTCGACGCTCTCGGAGGACGAGGCGCGGGACGCGCGCGCCGCCGCGCTCGGCGCCCTGGCGCTGACCGTCGCCGGCGACCCCGGCCTGCGGGCCGGCGGCAGCGGCCGGCTGAGCGTGTCGATGCCGGCCCAGCTCGCCGACGCCCCCGCGGTCGCCGACGTGCGCGTGACCATCCGCGTCCCGCGCGCCTACCGCGCCGGCGAGGTCGCCGGCGACGGCTGGCGCTGCCGCCGCGCCGGCCGGGCGATCGCCTGCCTCGCGCCTGGCCGCGCCGCGGCCGGATCGCTGGACGAGATCGGCGTGGGCCTCGTCCCCGTCCGCCGCGGCCGCCCCGCGCGCGTGCGCGTGCGCGCCTCGTGGGACCAGGCCGGGACGGGCCGGCGGGCCGCGTCGGCCGCGCTGGCGCTGCGCCCGCGCCCGCCCGTGCGCGTCCGCGTGTCCACGGCGCGGCGCACGGTGCTGGCGCCCGCGTCCGGCGACGTCTCCTCCGTGGTCCTCACCGGGCGCCTGCAGGGCCGCATCGACGGCACGCCGCTGCGCTACCGCTGGCGCCAGGTCTCGGGTCCCCCGGCGAGGCTGGTCGCGGGCGCGTCCGGCGTGGCGACGACCTCCGTCGTCACCGCCCACCTGCACGTCCCGCACGTGACCCGGCCGCAGACGCTGCGCTTCCGCCTGGCGGCGCGCGACGTGCGCGGAACGGGCGCCGCGGAGATCGGCCTGCGGGTGCTGCCCGCCTCGGTCGCGACGCTCGACCCGCGGCTCGAGGCGCTGACGAGCGTCCGCGCGCTCACGCCGCCCGCGCATCGGCTGCGCGGCCATCGCGTCCGCGGCGGGGTGACCCGCGCGGTGAGGATCGAGGGCACGCCGACCCCGCGCGCCGGGCAGGTCGCCCGCCTGCGCGCCGTCGGCGTCGGCGGCACCCTCGGCGAGGCGCGCTGGACCGTGCGGGCCGGCGACGAGACGACCGTGCGCCGGGGCGAGCAGCTCGTGGTGCGCCTCCCCCGGTCCGCCCGGCACGTGCGCATCGACGTGCGCGCGGAGGTCGGCGGCGCCCGCGTCGGGGCCCAGCGCGTGCTGCACCTGCGCCCCGCGGCACCCCGGCCGCGAGCGGTCGCGCGCGTCGCCCAGGCCGACGCGGACGCCGACGGCCCCGGCGACGGCGACCCGCCGGCCGGCGACACGCCCGACGGCGACGCGCCCGACGACGACGGCGGCGGCAACGCCGACGACGGCGACGGCGACGCGACGGCGCCCGACGACGACACCGAGCGCCCCGGCGGCCCGTTCTGCCGCATCTTCGACGCGGTGAAGGGCGGCGACGCGACCGGCGGCGGCGAGCTGTCGCTGGCCAACGGCACGAAGGTCGCGCTCGGCGGCGCGACGGCGTCGGGCGCCGCCTGCGACGCCGACGGCGCGAAGGTCGCGTTCGACGCGGCGACCGTGCGGATCGGCGTGCTCTCGTTCGAGGACGTCACGGGCGAGGTCGACGCCGACGGCATGATGCTCACCGGCGGCGAGGTCGTGCTGCCCGACGTCCTGCGCGAGCGCCTCGGCTCGGGCTGGAGCGCGTACTTCGAGACCGCGGGCCTGTACGCGGCGCTCAAGGACGGGGAGTGGCAGCCGCTGACCGGCCGGCTCGCGCTGCACGACGGGATTCCGTGGATCGCCCTGCCCGAGGGCTGGGAGCACACGCCCTCACGCACGTTCCTGACCCTGCGGCCCGGCGACCAGCCGATCGCCGTCCACTCGGAGGCCCGTCCGACCGGCGTCGAGGCCGGCGAGCCCGACGCGCCCACCCGCAAGGTCACCTTCGACGGGTCGATCGCGTCGGACGCGACGATCAGGCTCCACGTCGACGCCGACAAGGTCGTCCAGCTCCAGGGCGCCGGCGACACCGCGGTCTTCCTCTCCGGGGAGGGCGACATCGAGATCGCCCGCAGGGCGGTCGAGCAGAAGCGGGCCGACGACGACACGTCCAGCGGGGACGAGAAGCCGGCCGACGGCGACACGCCCGCCGGGGACGCGCCCCAGAAGGCCTGGGGCTGGACGGGCTCGATCGCGCTCAAGGCCGACCCGGCCGACCGCGCGCTCACCGTCGCCGACGGCCTGGCCGTCACCGGCCTCACCGCCACCTGGAACGCCGACGGCATCGCGCTCGCCGGCACGGCGAGCGTCGACACCGCCGGCGACCCGTTCGTGGCCGACGTCGCCGGCACGTTCAAGAGCCGCTCGCAGTGGAGGCTCACGATCACCCAGAAGCAGGACTGGACGATCACCGACGACGTCGTGCTCACCGGGATCGAGGGCGGCATCGAGCGCCGCCCGGCCGAGAAGGACGAGGCGGCAGACGGCTCGGGGGACGACGAGAAGAAGCCCGCGGACGTCGTCGTCGCCTCCCTGCGCGGCACGGTCCGCGGCTGGTCGCCCTCGTCGAGCATCACCGACGTCCAGGTCACCGGCGAGCTGGGCAACCGCTGCGCCGACGGCGAGAAGGACTGCAGCACCGACCGCGTGCAGCTGCGCCTCGACGTCACCGGCCAGGCCCGGATCCCCACCGCGCCCGAGCCCCTGGCCTGGGAGGGCCACGCGGTCGTCACGCTGCGCACGCTGGCCCTGCGCTTCACCAGCGCCGCGCGCCTGCCCGAGTTCGGCCCCGAGTGGCTGGCGCTGAAGGACATCGAGCTGACGCTCTCCAACCAGGCGCCGAACTGGTGCGTGCCCAAGGCGCCGGCGCCGGCCGACCCGGCCGGGCCCGCCGACGCGGCCGCCCCGCCGACGGCGACCAAGCTGCAGGCCAGGCAGGGCCTCACGCTGGGCTTCTCGGCCGACGGCCAGGCGTTCGACCAGCCGATCGCCGTCTACGGCCAGTTCTCCTCGGGCGGCTACTGCCTGGCCGCCCAGCTCGGCGCGTTCGATCCCACGAAGAACGACCCCAGCGACGACTCGCTCATCCGCGACGCGCGGCTGCTGTACGCCAGCACCGACGTCGAGATCAAGCCCGACCCGCAGCGCCGGCCCCTCCCCCTCAACGCCGGCGAGCTGAAGATCGTGGCCGCCTTCCAGGTGCCGGCCCAGCGCCTCCCCGAGAACCTGCGCGACTCGCTCGCCGGCACGGGCGACCTGACCGCCACGCTGACCCGCAGCCGCGGCAAGGAGGGCGCGCTCTCCTACGGCTTCGCCGGCAAGGTCGTCTACACGTTCGCCGGGCCGTCGTACATCGTCGGCTCGGCCGACGACCCGTCGCGCACCGGCCTGGCGCTGCGCGGCGCGACGCTGACCGTCGACTACAGCCCCACGAGCGCCCTGCGGATCGCGCTCGCCGCCGACGCCGACCTCACCACGCCGGCCACGAACCAGACGCCCGCGTCGACCACGCCGCTGGCGCTGACCGCGTCGATCTCGCTCGGCTCGCTGTCGGTCGGCGTCAGCGCGGCGGTCGACGCGAGCCGCGCGCCCGACGGCGTCGTGCGCAACGCGTTCGGCGAGAGCGGGCTCGACGTCCGCTCCCTCCAGCTCGCCGGCGAGCTGGGCGCCTCCTCGGTGACGATCGGGCTGTCGGCCGACGCGACGCTCCCGGCGGCGTGGACCGAGTCGCTCGGGGTCCAGGCGCAGGTCCGGGCCGTCGTCGCGCTGAAGATCGCGGCCGCGAACCCGTGCCTGGAGATCTCCGTCGACGCGCGCGATCCCGCGCGCGGGTCGGCCGACCAGGCGCCGCCGGCGATCGTGCTCGGCCCGGTCGCGGCCAACTACGCGCGCATCGCGATCGCGCCGACCGGCTGCACGATCGGCGCCGGGTCGACCGCCTACAAGATCGACCCGGGCATCGCGCTCGCGTTCGACGGCACGATCGCCACCACCCCCGTGAAGCTGGCGGCCAGGCTCGCCCGCCAGCAGGGCGGCGGCTTCCGCGTCCAGGCGGACGCGGACGTCGGCGCGTTCACGATCGGCTCGGCCCAGATCGAGCAGACGCACCTGCGCCTCGACCTCGACAGCGCCGCGAAGCGCTACGCGGTCGAGCTGCGCGGCGGCCTGCGCGTCGGCGACGGCTTCGTCACCGTCGACGGGGCGATGGACGCGTCGCCCCAGCGATTCACCGGGCACCTGAAGGGCGCCGGCGACCTGCGCCTGAGCGGCACCTCGTTCGGGCGCACGGAGATCGACGCCACCATCGACGCCGCCAAGGAGTCGAGCTGGAAGCTGCGCCAGCTCAGCGTCGACGCCACCGTCCAGGTCCTCGGCCTCGGCACCGACGTGGCCTTCGCCTACGCCGACGGGAAGCTCGAGAACGCCGCCGGCGCGCTCGAGTTCCGCGGCTCGGTCGGCCCCGCCTACCTGTCGGCCGGCGGCCTGGTCGTCTACCGGCCCGACGGCGCGCGCCTCAGCGGCGACGGCTGCCGCATCCGCGGGACCGGCGCCGTGCAGATCCTCCAGCAGAGCGGCGGCCAGAAGCTGTACCTGCGCCTCTGCGGCGACCTGCGCCTGGGCCCGCTGGGCCGCGGCTTCACGTGGACGGAGTCGTTCCCGAAGACGATCGACTTCGACCTGGCCGTCCCGCGGATGGAGGTCGGCGTCTACGTCGGTCGCGTGTTCGTCGAGGGAGCCCTACAGTCGTCGCTCGTGATCGATCCCAACAAGCCTCGCTTCTACGTCCGCGGCGGCTACGCGGTGGCCGGCGGCTGCATCGGCTGGGGCTGGCTGGAGAAGTGCGGCACCGGCGTGAACGTGCGCTTCAACCCGTCGACCGGCCGGTTCGAGGGCTCGTTCCTCGGCGTCAGCGTCACGTGGGGCTCGGACGAGTGGCGGACGTGACCCCGCCGGACACCTCGTTCCCGCAGATCGACGAGCGCCTGGAGCTGTTCCGGGCGCTGCGCGAGCGCCTCGAGCGCGCCGTGCTGCCGCTGGCGACGTCGCTCGACGGCCGCCGCTTCACGCTGCAGGCGTCGCTGCACGACCTGCGGCTGCGCCCGGGCGGCTACGTGGTGATCGACACCGGCGACGGCGAGCGGCTCGGGCTGCTCGAGTCGCTGGAGCTCATCAGCGAGGAGGCCGTCGACCTGGCGATGCCGCTGGCGGGCGCGCAGGCCGCGAGCGGCTCCAGCCGCATCGCGGTGCGCCGCGCCCGCGGCGAGGGCCGGCTGCTCGACGACGAGCGCGCGTCGTTCCACGACGCCGAGGTGCGCCACGCCGACGCCGAGGCGGTCGCCGCCTGGCTGGCCGCGGGCGGAGCGCCCCGCTCCCCGCTGCCCGTCGGCACGCTGTCGCGCGCGCCCGGCGTGCCGTACGCGATCGACGCGCGCGGGTTCGACCGCCACACGTTCTTCTGCGGGCAGTCCGGCTCGGGCAAGACCTACGCGCTGGGCGCCGTGCTGGAGCAGCTCCTGCTGCGCACGCGCCTGCGCGTGATCGTCCTGGACCCGAACTCCGACTTCGTGCGCCTGCCCGAGCCGCGTCCCGAGGTCGACGCCGACGTCGCGACGCGGTGGCGCGCGGCCGCCGCCGGCGTGACCGTCCACGGGCGGGCCGACGGCGCGCACGTCCGCCTGAAGCTGCGGTTCGCCGAGCTGAACCCGTCGGCGCACGGGGCGCTGCTGCGGATCGACCCGATCGGCGAGCGCGAGGAGTACGCCGAGCTGATCGACCTGATCACCGGCGAGCGGCCCGACAGCATCTCCGCGCTCGAGCGGCCCGGCTCGGCCGAGGGCCACCGGCTCGCGGCGCGGGCGCGCAACCTCGGCGTCGACGCGTTCTCGGTGTGGGCGCGCGAGGAGGGCGGGTCGCTGCTGGAGGCGCTCGAGCGCGACGACTGGCGCTGCCTGGTCGTCGACCTCGGCGCGCTCGGCAGCGCGTCGGAGCAGGCGCTCGTCAGCCAGGCGCTGCTGGGCCGGCTGTGGGAGCTGCGCGAGCGCCGCGAGCCCGTGCTGATCGTCATCGACGAGGCCCACAACGTCTGCCCCGCCCAGCCGCGCGACGACCTCACCGCGCTGGCGACCGAGACCGCGGTGCGGATCGCGGCCGAGGGCCGCAAGTTCGGCCTCTACCTGCTCGTCGCGACCCAGCGGCCGCAGAAGGTCCACCGCGACGTCGTCTCGCAGTGCGACAACCTCGTCCTGATGCGCCTGAACTCGACCGCCGACGCCGACCACGCCGCCGACGCGTTCTCGTTCGTCCCGCGCTCGCTCGTGCACGAGGCGACCGGCTTCACGCTCGGCGAGGGCCTCGTCGGCGGCCGGATCGCCCAGCACCCGGCGATCGTCCGCTTCGGCGCGCGTGTCGCCCAGGAGGGCGGCGCGGACGTCCCGTCCGACTGGGCCTGATCCCGTCAGACGGCGGCGCGCTCGCGCGGCCGCGCGGCCCGGGCGATGCGCGCCTCCGCGTGCTCCAGGGCGAGGTCCAGCGGCATGCGGCCGGACGCCAGCGCCTCGGCCAGGAGCGCGTCGGTGCGCTCGATCGCCGCGGTGAGCAGCCGCTCGACGTGGTCGGCGTCGAGGTCCTGCGCCTCGCCGGCGACGTGGATGATGCCGCCGCAGTTCGCGATGAAGTCGGGGACGTAGAGGATCTCGCGGTCGGCGAGGATCTCGGCGACGTCGTCGGCCTCGAGCGGGTTGTTCGCGGCGCCGGCGACGATCGCGCAGCGCAGCGACGCGGCGTTGGCGCGCGTGATCGCGCCGCCGACCGCGCACGGCGCGAGCACGTCGAGCTCGCGGGTCGCGAAGCCCTCGGGCTCGACGGGCCGCACCCCGTGGGCGGCGGCGACCGCGCGCACGCGCTCGGCGTCGGTGTCGGTGATCGTCACGTCGGCGCCGGCCTCGGCGAGACGGGCGACGAGCGCCGCGCCGACGTGGCCGACGCCCTGGACGCCGACGCGCACGCCCTCGAGGCCGGGGCGGTCCAGGCGCCGGCGGACGGCGGAGGCGATCGCGCCGAACACCGTGCGCGCCGTGACCGGCGACGGGTCGCCGCGGCCGCCGCAGTCGACCGGCAGGCCGGCGACCCAGCGCGTCTGGGTGGCGATGACGCGCATGTCCTCGACGTTCGTGCCGACGTCGGGCGCCGTCGTGTAGCGGCCGCCGAGCTCCTCGACCGCGCGGCCCACCGCGCGCATGCGCTCGGCGCGGACGTCGGGGTCCGCCCAGCCGCCGTCGTCGACGAGGACGGCCTTGCCGCCGCCGAGGTCGAGGCCGGCCGCGGCGTTCTTGAGGCTCATCGCCCGCGCGAGGTCCAGGACGTCCGCGCACGCGTCGGCCGGCGTGGCGTAACGGCGCAGGCGCAGGCCGCCCATCGCGGGTCCGAGCGCGGTCGAGTGGATGGCGATGATCCCGACGACGCCGGTGGCGTGGTCGCGGAAGGAGACGACGCGCTCGTGCTCCAGGCCCCTGCTCTCCCCGAACATACGCCGAGCGTACGACCGGCCCGCCGCTCGCGGACGCGAAGACCGTCGCGACCTGCCCGTGCGCGGGTGAACAGCTGTCGAACGCTCATTCCGGGCCCCGGCCGCCGGCCATCCGCCACAGCCGCAGGCCGAGGTGCAGGTCGAGGCGGTCGGCGCCCGAGCGGACGTCGACGCCGGCGACCTCCTCGATGCGGCGCAGCCGGTTGTAGAGGCTGGAGCGGTGCACGTGGAGCTCGTCGGCCGCGGCGGCGACGTCGCCGGCGTGCTCGAGGAAGGACTCGAGCGTCGGGACCAGCGTCTCGGCGTCGGCGTCGGCGAGCAGCCGCCGGACCGGCTCGGGGATCAGCGCGGCCGGATCGCGGTCGTCGACGAGCTCGGCCAGCAGGCGCATCACGCCGAGCTCGCTCCACAGCACGACCCGGCCGAGGTCCGGCATCGTCTCGGCCAGGCGGGCGGCGCGCGCGGCCTGCGTCGCGGCCTGCGGCAGGCCGTCGATCCCGTCGAGCGGCCCGCTGACGCCGATGACCGTCCGCGCCCCGTCGACGTCGGCGAGCTCGCCGTCGGCGGCCGCCAGCAGGCCCTCGGCGTGGCGGCGGATCTCCCCGGCGTTGCCGGCCGACAGCACGACGCGGGCGCCGCGGTCGCCGACCTCGGCCATCTGGTGGCGCGGGCCGATCCCCCGGCGCAGCTGGTCGACGGCCTCGGTGATCCGCACGTCGACCCCGTCGGGCGCGAGGCCCCGCGGCAGGCGGACGCGCAGCGAGAGCACGGCGTACACGGCCTCGGAGGCGATGCCCGGGATGCCGGCCACCGACGGCTCCGGCGCCCCGCCCAGCGCCTGGCGCACCCAGGCCGCCTCCAGCCGGCGTTCCTCGTTGGTCTGCTGGCGCTCGCGGTAGAGCTCCTGGGCCAGCTCGGCGGCGGCGCGCCGGCAGGTCCTGAGCGCGTCGGCCGTCAGCGGCCCGTCGTCCTCGACGAGCCACAGGAAGCCGAGCAGCCGGTCGTGGAACCGCACGGGGACGGCGACGCGCGGGACCATCCCCAGCTGCGGGTTGGCGGGCACGTGGACGACGTCGCGCGCCTCCATGAGCCCGAGCTCCTCGAGCCAGTGGACCACCGCCTCGGGCGCCCGGCGCCCGAGGATCGAGATCCGCCGGACGGGATCGATCTCGTCGCTGTGGGAGCTGTAGGCGATCGCGCGGAAGCGGCGGTCGTCCACGCCGACGGGGCGCTGCAGGCGCTGGGCCAGGCTGTCGACGAGGAGCTGGACCTCGTTCACGCGGACGCGCCCCGCTCGGCGTGCCACCGGCGTCCGTCCGAGAGCATGCGCTGCGACTGGTCGACCATGCCGTCGCCGAGCATGATGACGGCGACGGCGGTCCGGGTCGCGCCGGCCGTCCCGCTCAGCCGGCCTGGAAGCGCCCCATGGCGCCCGCGCCGGCGTCGCGCATCGCGTGCGTGACGAACGGATAGACGCCGGGCTCCGGGAACGTCAGCTCGAACACGGCGCCGCCCCCGGCGCCGACGAGATGCGTCGAGACGCCGCGCAGGACGTTCTCGGGGTTCCCGTCGGGCTGGACGACGTCGAAGATCGTGCCGACGACGTGGAACGCGCTGGAGCGCGACGGGCCCGCGTCGACGAGGTGGACGCGGACGGGCTCGCCGACGGGGACCGGGATCGGCTCGCTCATGTAGCGCATCGCGCGGCCGTTGAAGACGACGTAGCGGGGCCGCTGCCCGCGCATCGCGGCCGCCGACCCGTGCAGCCGGCCGTGGTGGACGCGGCCGTAGAGCTCGGACTGGACGAGCGTCACCTCGTGCGCCGGCGGGCGGCCGGCGGCCGGCTCGACGATGATCGCCCCGTACATGCCCATGCCGATGTGCTCGATCATCGGCGCGGTCCCGCAGTGGTACATGAACACACCGGGACGGGAGGCGACGAACGAGAACGTCTTCTGCCGGCCGGGGGCGACGCCCGCGAAGCCGACGTTCGGCGCGAGCTGCGCGGCGTGGAAGTCGACCGAGTGCCACATCGGGCGGCCGTGATGGCCGCGCGGCGACTCGGCGTTGCGCAGCGTGACCTGCACGACGTCGCCCTCGCGCACCCGGATCGTCGGCCCGGGCACCGACCCGTTGAAGGTCCACGCCTCCATCCGCACCCCGGGCGCCACCTGGACCGTGGCGTGGCGCGCGGTCAGCTCGACCGGCACGACCGCCGCCTCGGCGGACGCCGCGACCGCCGCGCTCAGCAGCGCCGCCGCGAGACCCGTGCGCACGGCTCGGCGGGACATGGCGCGCATGCTGCTCTCGCGCCGCGCCACCGGCATCGGGGGCGCCTACGGGCGCGGGATGCGTAGTCCTCCGCGCCGGGGCCGGCGGTCACGGGGCGGCGGGCTGCTCGCCGGCCGGCGCCGGCGCCGCGCGCAGCGCCGCCATCCGCTCCCGGCGGGGGCGGCCGGCCTCGTTGACGACGATCTTGACGACGGCGGCGAACGGGACGGCCAGGATCGCGCCCGCGACGCCGAGGATCGCGCTGCCGATCAGCACGGACATGATCGTGGTGAGGGCCGTCAGCTCGACCGCGCGCCGGTAGACGATCGGGTAGACGACGTAGTTCTCCAGCTGCTGGTAGATCAGCTGGATCACGACCATCGCGATCGCCGCCTCGGTGCTGACCGTGAGCGCGACGAGCGTGAGGATCACCGCCGCGATCGTCGCGCCGACCTGCGGGATCAGGTCCAGGAACCCCGTCAGCACCGCCAGGACGATCGGGAACGGCAGTCCGAACGCCCACGCCGACAGCCCGGCGACGGTCCCCGCCACGCACGAGATCGCGACGTTGCCGATCAGCGACGACGAGACCGCGGAGATCGAGTCCTCCAGCACGGGCCGCCAGCGCGCCTCCTGCTCGGGCGCCAGGAAGCCGAAGAGCCAGTCGGTGATCGCCGGGCGCTCCATCAGCAGGAACAGCGACAGGAACGTCAGCGTCACAAGCGAGAGCACCGAGCCGAACACGCCGCCGGCGGCGCCCAGCAGGGTCGACGCGGCCGAGGGGAGCTCGGCGGCCGCGTCCTTCAGCCAGGCGTGGACGTCGTCCTGCGTGGTCGAGCCGACGAACGTCTCGAACGCGTCGCTGCTGGAGATCTCGCTCCAGTACGCGGGGATCTCGTTGACGAAGTCGACCACCTGGCTCCACAGCGGCCCGACCGTGATCGCGACGATCAGGAACGCCGCGGCGAACACGCCGAGCAGGACGCAGATCGCCGCCCACCCGCGCGACCAGCCCCTGCGCACGAGCGCGCTCACCACCGGGTCGAGGCCCAGCGCCAGCACGCCCGCGAGGAAGATCGACAGCAGCGTGCCCAGCGACAGCAGCACGAGCGCGACCAGCAGCCCGAACACCGCCAGGACGCACAGCGTGCGCCACCCGACGGTGACCTCGACCCGGGAGGGCGTCACCTCGCCGCCGTTCTTCGTCGCCGGAGCTCGCTCATGTCTCCATCGTCCGCTCGCGGACCGGATGGCCCCCGGTGGGGTTCGGGACGGCGCGCCGTGATCCTGCTCGGGTGGCGCGGGGCCCTACTCTCCCACGGACACGAATCACGACCGTCCCACTTCCATGACCTCAACCACCGCCGGCGCCGACCCCGACAAGATCGATCGCGACCTCCTGATGATCGCGGGCGTGGTCGTGCTCGGCGCGATCATGTCGATCCTCGACGTGACGGTCGTCAACGTCGCGATCAACACGCTCGCGACGGACTTCGAGACGAGCCTCTCCACGATCCAGTGGGTCGCGACCGGCTACACGCTGGCCCTGGCCACGGTCATCCCGCTGTCGGGCTGGGCGGCCGAGCGGTTCGGGACCAAGCGGCTGTACATGATCTCGATCACGCTGTTCGTCGCCGGCTCGGTCCTGTCGGGCCTGGCCTGGAGCGCGCACTCGCTGATCGCGTTCCGCGTGCTGCAGGGCCTCGGCGGCGGCATGCTGATGCCGGTCGGCATGACGATCCTGACGCACGCGGCGGGCGCCCACCGGGTCGGCCGCGTCATGGCGATCATGGGCGTGCCGATGCTGCTGGGCCCGATCGTCGGCCCGATCCTCGGCGGCTGGCTCGTCGACAGCTTCTCGTGGCGGTGGATCTTCTTCATCAACGTGCCCGTCGGCGCGTGCGCGCTGCTGGCCACGATCCGCATCCTCCCGCGCGACGTGGGCGCGCCCGGCACCCGCCTGGACTGGCTGGGCGTGTTCCTGCTGTCGCCGGGTCTGGCGCTGCTGATCTACGGCCTGGCCGAGAGCAGCTCGTCGGGCGGGTTCGGCGAGGCGAAGGTGATCGCCCCGATGGTGGTGGGCGTCGGCATGCTGGCGCTGTTCATCGCCCACGCGCTGCGCACCGGCGAGCAGGCGCTCATCGACCTGCGCCTGTTCACCAACCGCGTGTTCGCGGCCGCGAACGCGACGCTCGTGCTCGTGATCGTGGCCGTGTTCGGCGGGATGCTCCTGCTGCCGCTGTACTTCCAGACCGTCCGCGGCGAGTCGGCGCTGGACACCGGCCTGCTGCTCGCGCCGCAGGGCGTCGGCGCGATGCTCGCGATGCCGATCGCCGGCCAGCTCACCGACCGCGTGGGCGTCGGCAAGATCGTGCCGCCCGGCCTGTTCGTCGTCGGCCTGTCGTTCGTGGGCCTCACGCAGGTCGGCGCCGACACCAGCTACTGGGTGATGGGCGCCCTCCTGTTCGTCATGGGCGTCGGGATGGGCTTCACGATGATGCCGACGTTCTCGGGCGCGATGCAGACGCTGCGCCGGGCGATGGTGGCCAAGGCCAGCACCACGCTGAACATCAACCAGCAGGTCGGCGCCTCGATCGGCACGGCCGTCCTGTCGATCCTGCTGGCCAACCAGCTCAGCTCCCGCCTGCCCGCGGAGGCCGGCGGCGCGATCGGCGTGCCGCTGCCGCCCGACGTGCTCGCGCAGTCGGCGCCGCTGATGGCCGAGGCCTACGGCGCGACGTTCTGGTACGCGCTCGGGCTGCTCGCCGTCGCGTTCGTCGTCGCCCTCGCGCTGCTGCCCAAGCGGCGGCCCGAGCCGGTGGTCGATCCGGACGACCCGACGCCGGCCGAGGCCGCGCCGGTCGTCCTGCACTGACGGCTCAGACCTCGCGCAGGCGCAGCCACCACAGCTCGGCGTGGGTGTACACGCGCCACTGCAGCGTCGCGCAGTCCTCGAGCACGGCGTCGTCGATGCCGAGCTCGGGGTTCACGGGCGACACGACGCGGTACAGCCGCTCACCGTCGGTGACGTAGCCGTGGTGGTCGGCGGGCCGGCGCCGCGTCGGCGTGGTCGGTTCCGGGATGGTGATGATCGTGTCTGCGGCCATGGCCCGACCGTACGCGGCGAGCGGCGCCGCGCCATCGGGTGGGACCCGGGAACCGCGGCGCGGCAGAGTACGGATCGCGCTCAGCGGCTGGAGCGGCGCAGCGTGAACGTGGCCGCCGCCAGCGGCACGACCGTCCCCAGCGCCAGCGCGCCGACGTCGAGCGCCACCCGGCCGAACGGCAGCGGCGCGCCCGACGCGATCCGGTCCAGCAGGTCGTACGCGTAGGTCAGCGGCAGCGCCGCCGACACGGCCTCGAGCAGGCCGGCCATCTCGTCGCGCGGCACCAGCAGCCCGCACAGCATCACCTGCGGGAGCACGAGCAGGGCCATCCACAGGACGGCCTGGAACTCGCTGCGCGCGATCGTGCTCGACAGAATCCCGAGCGCGGCGCCCGCGAGCGCGGCGATGACCGCCACCACGGCGACGAGGAGCACGGAGCGGGCGCTGTGCATGTCCAGCACGCCGAAGCCGAACCCGATCGTCAGCGCGGTCTGGATGACGGCGACGAGCGTGAACGCCCCGGCGTAGCCGGCGACGAGGTCGAGCCGCGCGATCGGCAGCGTCATCAGCCGCTCCAGCGTGGCGGCGAGCCGCTCGCGCAGGAACGACACGCTCGTGACCATGAACAGCGACATGAACGGGAAGATCCCGACGAGCGGCACCCCGATGCGCCGGAACGTCTCCTCGCCCGGGAACACGAAGCGCATGAGCGCGAGCAGCACGATCGGGATGACGAGCACGAGCGCCACGGTGAGCGGGTCGTGGCGGAGCTGGTGCAGGACGCGCCGGACGGTCGCGGCGGCGTGCGCGGGACGCGGCGTCTCGGGGCGCGGGCGCGGCAGGCGGCGCGCCCGGCGCGGGGCCGTGCGGGCGTCCTCGGCGACGCCGGCGCGGGCGCGGACGAGCCGCACGAACGCCTGGCTCATGTCGTCGGCGCCGGTGCGGGCGCGCAGCCGGTCGGGGGCGTCCTCGGCCAGGATCCGGCCCTCGCGCATCAGCAGCAGGTTGTCGCAGTAGGCCGCCTCGTCCATCACGTGGCTGGAGACCAGCAGCGTGGCGCCGTCGTCGGCGAGGCCGCGCATCGTCGCCCACAGCTCCTCGCGCAGGATCGGGTCCAGGCCGACGGTGGGCTCGTCGAGCACGAGCAGCTCGGGGCGGCCCAGCAGCGCGGTGGCCAGCGAGACGCGGGCGGTCTGGCCGCCCGACAGCGCGGCGACGCGCCGCCCGCGCAGGCCGGTCAGGTCGGTCGCCGCGAGCGCGGCGTCGACGTCGGCGCCGGTCGCGCCGATCAGGCTCGCGAAGTAGCCGAGGTTCTCGCCCACCGTGAGGTCCCGGTAGACCGACGGCCCCTGCGCCACGTAGGCGATCCGCGAGCGCAGCGACGGGCTCCCGGCCGGCAGGTCGAGCACGGTCGCGCGCCCGGACGTGAGCCGCTGCAGGCCCGCGATCGTGCGCATCAGCGTGGTCTTGCCGCACCCGCTGGGGCCGAGCAGCCCGGTGACCGCGCCGCGCGGGACGACGAGGTCGATGCCGCGCAGGATCGGGTGGCCGCCGCGGACGACCCAGGCGTCCTCGAGGGCGAGCGCCGGCGCCGTCACGGGCGCCGCTGACGGTGCGGTGGCAGCCACGGGATCGAGTCTAAGCCGCGGTGGCGTCGGGGCCTCCCCCGGATGTCCGCCCCCGACCTGCGGCCTTCCACGGATGCCGTCCGGGGTGTCGCCGGGCATCGTTGGAGACACCGATGACCCAGCCTGACGAGCTTCTGGAGCCGACCCTGGAGTCCGCCGCGCCGTCCGACCTCGACGCGGACGACCTCGAGCTGCTGGCCGAGGGCGGACATCCCGCGCCGCCGCCGGCCGTCTCCAACGACGAGCTCGTCGAGCACACCGCCGACGCGATGACGGTGTTCCTGCGCGAGGCGGGCCGCTATCCGCTGCTGACGCCGGCCCAGGAGATCGAGCTGGCCAAGCGCATCGAGCGCGGCGACCTGGACGCCAAGGAGCAGCTCGTCAACCACAACCTGCGGCTGGTCGTGTCGATCGCGCGCCGCTACCCGGCCACCGAGAACATGGCGCTCTTGGACCTCATCCAGGAGGGCATGCTCGGGCTGATCCGGGCCGCCGAGAAGTTCGACTGGCGCAAGGGGTTCCGCTTCTCGACGTACGCGACGCTGTGGATCCGCCAGGCGATCCAGCGCGGCATCGCCGACCGGGCGCGCACGATCCGCCTGCCCACGAACGTCGAGCAGCGCGAGCGCAAGGTCGCCCGCGCGCGGGCGGAGCTGACGCTGCGCCTGGGCCGCGAGCCGACCGACGAGGAGCTCGCGGAGGCGGCGGGGCTCAGCGTCGACCGCATCGCCGAGCTGGACGCCGCCGCCCGCGTCGTGACGAGCCTCGACCGGCCGCTGGAGGCCGGCAGCGACGCGACGTTCGGGGACCTGCTGCCGGGGCCGACCGGCGACGTCGGCGACGAGCTGCACATCGAGCTGTCGCGCGAGGCGGTGCGCCGGACCGTGGACGAGCTCGACGACCCGGAGCGGTCGGTCATCCGGCTGCGCTACGGGATCGGCGGCGACGAGACGCCGCACACGCTGACGGCGATCGGCGAGCGGCTCGGCATGTCGGCCGAGCGCGTGCGGACCGTGGAGAAGCGCGGGCTGCAGCAGCTGGCGCGGCGCCGCGAGCTGCGGGCGCTGCGCGACGCGGCCTGACGCGGCTACCGCGTGGTGGCGCTCTCGCGCTCCGGCTCGACGACCGCGCCGTGGACCGCCGGGCGCGTCGTGTACCAGAGCGTGAAGCGGCCGACCAGGCGGGCGCCGTCGCGCAGGACGCTCGCGACGCGCCGCTCCAGCGACGCCGGGTCCGTGTCGAACAGCTGCTGGCGGTCGTCCATGGCGAGATCATCGGCCCTGGCCCGGCGGTCCTGAACGGCCAGCCAGTCCAAGGTGGACGGGTGTGGCAGGGCCCGGCGGTCGACCGTTCGCCGCCGCACGTTCTGGCACGCTGACCGGCATGGACGCGGCGATCGACGAGCGGCTGTCGGCGCTCGCCCGCCGCTGGGCGGCGTACTGGCCGCGCGACGACGCCGCCGCGATGGCCGCGGACGTGCGGGCCCGGGCGGCGGCGGCCGTCGCGGCCTGGTCGCTCGACGGGGTCGAGGTGATGCCGGGCGGCGAGGTCGCGCTCGTGCTCGCCGCGCGCCGCGCGCGCCGGCCGGTCGTGCTGAAGGTCCACCCGCGCGGCCACGCCGAGACCACGGCGCTCGCGGCGGAGGGCGAGGCGCTCGCGTTCTGGCAGGCGACCGGCGCCGTGCCCGCGCTCGAGGACCGCCGCGACGACGGCCTCACGCTGCTGCTCGAGCGGGTCGTCCCGGGCACGCCACTGGACGAGACGGGCGCGTCGTGGGACGAGCGGCTGGACGTGCTCGGCGCGCTCGTCGCTCGGCTGCACGCGCCCGGGCTGCCGCCCGGGCCCTTCCCCCACATCGACGGCTACGACCCGGCGTGGCGCACGGCGCTGGCGGGCGATCCGGGCGAGCGCGCCCTGCTCGCCGACCTGCTGCGCCCCGGCGCCCGCGACGTGCTGCTGCACGCCGACCTCCACGGCGCCAACGCGCTGCGCGACGCGACCGGCGGCTGGCGGGCGATCGACCCGCACGCGGTGATCGGCGACCGCCACGCCGACGTGTGGGCGCTGATCGACCCGCTCGCGCCGGCGCTGCCGGCCGATCCCGACGCGGCGCGCGCCGAGGCCCGCGCGCGGGCGGACCGCTACGCGGCGGCCGCGGGCATGGACCGCGGGCGCGCCGCGGCGTGGGTGCGGGTGCGCGCGCGGCGCGAGGCGCGCGGGATCGAGGCGCTGGCCGCGCCTGATCCCGAGGAGCGCGCCTGGCGCGAGCGGCTGCACCGGATGGCGGACGCGCTCGCCGCGGAAATCGTCTGACCGAAACTTGCCTCGCGGCCCACGCGCTGGTTCACTGGCCCGCGCCCCCGGAGAGGAGAGACCCGATGCCGACCGTCGAGACCGTCCGCGGCCCCGTGGACGTGGACGCGCTGGGCCCCACGCTCGCCCATGAGCACATCATCATCATGGAGCCCGAGATGGAGCAGAACTACGGCCGCCGGTGGGGCGCGCCGTACTGGGACGAGGAGACGCGTGTCGCCGACGCGATCGCCAAGCTCCGCCGCCTGCGCGACATCGGGGTGCGGACGCTCGTGGACCCGACCGTCCCCGGCCTGGGCCGCTGGATCCCGCGCATCCAGCGCATCAACGAGGGCGTCGACCTGAACATCGTCGTGGCGACCGGCGTGTACGCGTTCATCGAGCTGCCGAAGTTCCTCGAGTACCGCAGCGACGACGACCTCACGGCGCTGTGGGTGCGCGAGATCCGGGAGGGCATCGACGACACCGGGGTGAAGGCCGCGTTCCTGAAGTGCGCGGTCGAGGAGTACGGGATGATCGGCCACGTCCCGCGGATCTTCCGCACGATCGCCGACGCCAGCAACGAGACGGGCGCGCCGATCATGGTGCACACGAACGCGCCGCACCGCATGGGGCTCGTCGCGCTCGAGACGCTCACCGGCCACGGCGTCGACCCGCGCCGGATCGTGATCGCCCACGCCGGCGACAGCAACGACCTCGACTACCTGCGCGAGATGGCGCAGTCGGGCTGCTGGCTGGGGTTCGACCGCTTCAACATCCCCCACTTCAACCCCGACGCCGACCGCATCCGCACGCTGTCGGCGCTGTGCGCGGAGGGCTACGCGGGGCAGGCGCACCTCGGCCACGACGCCGCCTGCTTCATGGACTTCATGGTCGAGAACCCGCCGTTCGCCGAGGAGCGGCCGGACTACACGCACATCCACCGCGAGATCCTGCCGCGGCTGCTGGAGGCGGGCGTCACGCAGGAGCAGATCGACCAGATGCTGGTCGACAACCCGCGGCGGTTCTTCGCGGGCGAGCCGCCGCGCTAGCAGCTAGCTCGGGCCGGCGGCGCGCGCCCGCGCGGCGATGTCGGCGGCGCCGTGGCGCCACACCGGCCCGTGGCCGGTGGCGACGATCGGCGCCGCGGTCGCGGCGATCGCGTCGAGCGAGGCGAGCGCCCGGACGCTGTCGGCGGTCGCGGCGCCCGCGACGATCCGCGGCGTGTCGCTGTCGGTGTAGATGTCGTGGGTGACGACGGCGTCGCCGGCGATGAGCAGGCCGCGGTCGGGCAGGTGCAGGGCGCAGTGGCCGTGCGTGTGGCCGGGGGTGACGACGGCGGTCGGCCGGCCGGGGACGTCGAGCCGGCGGCCGGGCTCGTACGGGGTGATCCGCTCGACGCCGTCCACGAACAGCGCCCCCGCGAGCGCCATCGCCAGGAGCGCCCGGTCGAACCCGGGGTGGCGCAGCATGTACGGGATGCGGCTGCGCTCGTGCTCGTAGCGCCAGGGGTGCGCGACGACGCCGCGGTCGGCCTCGGGCGCCCACACGGGCACGCCCAGGTCGCGGCGGGCGCGCTCGGCGAACCCGACGTGGTCGAAGTGCCCGTGGGTGAGCACGACCGCCTCGACGTCGCCGAGCGCGCGCCCGATCTCGCGCAGCGCGGCCTCCAGCGACGCCCACGAGCGCGGGTGGCCGGCGTCGACGATCGTCAGGCGGCCGTCGTCCTCGACGAGGTACCAGTTGACGTAGGCGTCCTCGATCCGGTGGACGCCGTCGGCGACGTGCGCCTCCATGCGCACGCCGTTACCCCGGCCCCCCGCTCGCACGCGCCGTTGTCAGATCGAGCCCGCTATGCGACCGCGAGACGACAACGGCCCGGCAGCCGCGGTCTCCCGCGGCCGCCGAGCCGGACGATCGCCGTTAGGAGAGGCGCTCCACGAGCATCGCCTCGCCCTGGCCCTGGGCGACGCACATCGTCTCGAGGCCGATCGTGCCGTCGAGCGTCTCCAGGTCGTTCAGGAGCGTGGTCATGATGCGCACGCCGGTCATCCCGAACGGGTGGCCGAGCGCGATCGCGCCGCCGTGCGGGTTGAGCTTGTCGTAGTCGAAGCCCACCTCCTCGGCGATCGGGATCACCTGGGCGGCGAACGCCTCGTTGAGCTCGTAGACGTCGATGTCGTCGATCGTCATGCCGGCCCGCTCGAGGACCTTGCGGATCGCGCCGATCGGGGCGACGCCCATGTACTCGGGCTCGTTGCCCCACGTCGCGGCGGTGAGGATCCGCGCGCGCGGCTTCAGCCCGAGCTCCTTGGCCTTCGTGTCGCTCATGATCAGCGCCACCGCGGCGCCGTCGTTGAGCGGGCACGAGTTGCCGGCGGTGACGGTGCCGCCCGGCTTGAACGCCGGCTCCAGCGAGGCCAGCTTCTCCAGCGTCGACGACGGCCGCGGGCCGTCGTCCTTGCTGACCACGGTGCCGTCGGCGAGCGTGACCGGCACGATCTCGCGGTCGAAGAAGCCGCTCTGCTGCGCGGCGACCGCGCGCTCCTGGGAGCGCTGCGCGTACTGGTCCTGGGCCTCGCGGCTGACGCCGTAGCGCTCGGCGACGTTCTCGGCCGTCAGGCCCATCGCGATGTACGCGTCGGGCTGGCCGGGCTCCTTGCCCTGGAGCTTCTCGTTCTGGTCCTCGGGGTGGGCGGCCTCCTGCTGGGCGTTGTAGCGCGAGACGAACTCGACGCCGCCCGCCAGGTAGACGTCGCCCTGCCCGGCCTTCACGTTGTTGGCCGCGATGCGGATCGCGTCCAGCCCGGAGGCGCAGTAGCGCGCGATCGTGGACCCGTTGGTCTGCTGGCCGAGCTTCTCGCTCAGCAGCACGGCGATGCGGCCGATGTTGTTGGCCTGCAGGCCCTGCGGCAGGCCGCAGCCGGCGACGAGCTCCTCCACGGTCGACGGGTCGACCTGCGGGTTGCGCTCGAGGATCTGGTCGACGACGAACGCGAGCGTGTCGTCGGGGCGCAGCGAGGCGAGCGAGCCCTTGAAGGCTCGGCCGACCGGCGTCCGAATCGCGTCGACGATGACGGCTTCGGGCATGGACATGTCCTTTCGGTGAGAACGCCCGGCGGTCGCACACCACGGGCAGGTTTATCCCCCGGCGGTCGCACTCCACGGGGCCTACACCGGACAGCATACCCCCTTGATTGACTCGCCAGTCAACGAAGCCGGTCGGGGTCCTCCAACAGCGCGATCACGTCGTCGAGGAAGGCCGCCGCCGGCTCGCCGTCCACGACCCGGTGGTCGAACGTGAGGCTGAGCGCCACGAGCGTCCGCACGGCCACCTGGCCGTCGACCGCGGCCGGCCGCGGCCGGGCCCGCCCGACCCCGAGGATCGCCGTCTGGCCCGGCTCCAGCAGCGGCGTGAACGCGTCGATGCGATGCGCGCCGAGGTTGGTGACGGTGAACACGCCGCCCGCGGTGTCGGCCTCGGAGAGCTGCCCCGCACGGGCCCGGGTCGCCAGCTCGCGGATCTCGCGGCCGATCGCCGCGACGTCCTTGCGATCGGCCTCGCGGACGACCGGCACCACGAGGCCGTCCTCGACGGCGACCGCCACGCCGATGTCCAGCAACGAGGGCAGCACCCGCCCCGCGTCGGTCAGCCGCGCGCCCAGGCGCGGGTGGCGGCCGAGCGAGAGCGCGCACGCGCGCACGATCGCCTCGGTGTACGACGCGCCGGGCGTGGCCTTCACGAGGGCGCCCAGATCGGTGACGTCGGCCTCGGCCGTGAGCGTCAGCTGCGCCGTCTCGGTCGCGGCGGCGACGAGCCGCCGCGCGATCGCGCGCCGCATCGGCGTGAGCGCCTCGACCCGCCCGTCCCCGTTCGACGACGGGCCCGCGGCCGCGGCCGCGCCGCCCGAGGCGGCGGCCCGGCGGACGTCCTCCTCGACGATCCGCCCACCGGGCCCGCTGCCGGTGACCGTGGCGAGGTCGACGCCGAGCTCGCGGGCGACCCGCCGCGCCGCCGGGGACGCGGGCGCCGGCGCGGACGGCGCCGGCGCGGACGCGGGCGTCGCGGCCTCGGCCGCCGCCGCGGCGACCGGCGCCGCCGGCCCCTCCGACGCGACGGCCTCGGACGGGTCGGCGATCAGCGCGATCGGCTCGCGCTGGCGCACCGCCCCGCCGGCCGGCACGAGCAGCTCGGCGACGCGCCCGTCGACGGGCGCGTCCACCTCGCTGCTGACCTTCTCGACCTGGACCTCGGCGATCAGCTGCCCCTCGCGCACCTCGGCGCCGGGCGTGACGAACCACGTGACGACGATGCCCTCGTCGACCTCGTCGCTGAGCACCGGCATGAGCACCTCGTGCGGCACGGCTCGGCCCTCACCCGTTCACGAGCGCGCGCGCCGCGTCGACGATGCCGTCGGTCTGCGGCAGCACGTACTGCTCCATCGGCCGGCTGTAGGGGATCGGCACGTCCGGCAGCGCCAGCCGCGCCGGCGGGGCGTCGAGGTAGTCGAACGCGCCCTCGATCGCGGTCGCGATCACCTCGCCGCTCATCCCGTAGCTGCGGTAGTCCTCGTCGACGACGAGCAGCCGCCGCGTCTTGCGGACCGACTCGGCGATCGCCTCGCGGTCCAGCGGGACGAGGCTGCGCAGATCGAGCACCTCGGCCTCGATGCCGTCGGCGGCGAGCTTCTCGGCCGCGTCCAGCGCCCGGTGCACCATCAGCGACACGGTCACGATCGTCAGGTCGGTGCCGGCGCGCTTCACGTCGGCCTCCCCGATCGGCACCGTGTAGGCCTCCTGCGGGACGGGCCCGGTCGCGCGCGGGTTCGGGGTCATCCAGCCCAGCCCCATCACGCCCTTGTGGAACATGTAGAGGACCGGGTTGTCGTCGCGGATCGCCGCGGTCATCAGGCCCTTGGCGTCGTACGGCGTGCTCGGCGCGACGACCTTCATCCCGGGCAGATGCGCGAACGTCCCGTACAGCGTCTGCGAGTGCTGGGCGCCGTCGGAGTAGCCCCCGCCGATGGCCGTCGTGATCACCATCGGCACGGCGATGTTGCCGCCCGACTCGTAGTGGATCTTGGCCATGTGGTTGTAGATCTGGTCCATGCAGACGCCGAAGAAGTCGACGAACATGAGCTCGGCGATCGGCCGCATGCCCGAGATGGCGGCGCCCACCGCGGCGCCGATGAAGCCCGTCTCGGAGATCGGGGTGTCCATGATCCGCTCGGGCCCGAAGCGGTCCAGCAGGCCCTCGGTGGCGCCGAAGATGCCGCCGTAGGCGCCGATGTCCTCGCCCATCACGAAGACGCGGTCGTCGGCCTCCATCTCCTGCCCGATCGCCTCGGCGATGGCCTTCGACGTCGTCAGCAGGCGGGTTGTCGTCTCGGTGGCCATGTCAGTCTCCCCTCCTCACGCGAAGACGTGGTCGAGCGCCGACTCCGGCGCGGGGTACGGGCTCGTGCGCGCGAACTCGATCGCGGCGTCGACCTCGGCGCGCGCCTCGTCGCGCACGCGCTTGACGGCGTCCTCGTCGAGCACGCCGTCGTCGACGAGGCGCCGCTCGAAGCGGGGCAGCGCGTCGCGGCGCTCGAGCTCGGCGATCACCTCCGGCGACCGGTACACCTGCGGGTCGCCCTGGAAGTGGCCGAGCAGGCGATAGGTCTCGACCTCGAGCAGCGTCGGGCCCTCGCCCCGGCGGGCGCGCTCGACGGCCTCGCGGCCGGCCTCCCAGATCGCGACCGGGTCGTTGTCGGGCACGTAGCGCCCGGGCATGCCGTAGGCGGCGGCGCGCTTGGAGTTGTCCTCGATGGCGGTGGCGTGGTCCTTGGGGACCGAGATCGCCCACGTGTTGTCCTCGCAGACGAACACGACCGGCAGGTCCCACAGCCCGGCGAGGTTCAGGGCCTCGTGGAACGCGCCCTGGTTGGCGGCGCCCTCGCCGAAGAACGCGACCGCGATGTCGTCGCGGCCCTGCTTCTTGAACGCGAGCGCGTGACCGACGGCGGTGGGGATGCCCTCGCCGATGATGCCGCTGCAGCCGAACGCCGGCTCGCGGCTGAACAGATGCATGTGGCCGCCCTTGCCGTGACCGAGCCCGGTGTCCTTGCCGAAGATCTCGGCGGCCAGCAGCCGCATGTCCACCCCGTGGGCCAGCGCCTGGTGGTGCGGTCGGTGGGTGGCGGTGACGGCGTCGGTGGCCCGCAGATGGGCGCAGATCCCCGCGGCGACCGGCTCCTGGCCGGCGGCCAGGTGCATCTCGCCCGGAACCGGGCCGGCGGCGATGTCGAACGCCGGCGACTTGCCCTCCGCGTACACCTCGACGAGCGTCTCCTCGAACAGGCGGATGCGCACCATCTGGCGATGCATCTCGCGAAGCACCTCGTTGTCGGGCATGACCCCTCCTGTGTGCGTGGACTGGCGGCGAGCCTGTCGTATCCCTACGCCGCACGCATCGGTGCGAAACCGCAATCCGAGCCCGGGGGTTCCCCTGGAGGGCGTGTCTCAATTAGGCTCAGCGCGCCATGAAGGAACGCCTGGCCCGCAACGCGTTGCACGCCCTGCTGTCGCGCCTGCGCACCGGGCGCCTCACGATCGTCGAGGACGGGCGCCGCACGGACTTCGGGCCCGGCGGGGAGCCGTCGGCGACCGTCGAGGTCCGCTCGCCGCAGGCCTGGACGGAGCTGCTGCGCGGCAGCCGCGGGCTCGCCGAGTCCTACGCCGCCGGGCTGTGGGACTCGCCCGACCTCGCCGCGGTCATCCGCGTCGCCGCCCGCAACGTCACCGCCGCCGACGCGGTGCGCCGGCGCCTGGCGCCGATCCGCGAGCCGGCGCTGCGCGTCCGCGACGCGTTCGTGCGCAACACGCCGGCGCGCAGCCGCGAGGACATCGCCGCCCACTACGACCTGGGCAACGACCTGTTCGAGCTGATGCTCGACCCGACGATGACGTACTCGTCCGCGCTGTTCGCCGACGAGGACATGACGCTCGCCGAGGCCCAGCAGGCCAAGCTCGACCTGATCTGTGCGAAGCTCGACCTGCGCCCCGACGACCACCTCGTCGAGATCGGCACCGGCTGGGGCGGCCTGGCGATCCACGCCGCGCGCACGAGCGGCTGCCGCGTGACGACCACGACGCTGTCGCGCGAGCAGCGCGACCTCGCGGTCGAGCGGATCGCCGACGCCGGTCTCAGCGACCGCGTCGCGGTCGTGATGGAGGACTACCGCCACCTCACCGGCCGCTACGACAAGCTCGTGTCGATCGAGATGATCGAGGCGGTCGGCTGGAAGGACTTCGACACGTTCTTCGCCGCCTGCTCGAACCTCCTGAAGGCCGACGGCCTCATGCTGCTGCAGGCGATCGTGATCGACGACCGCGCCTACTCGGTCGAGCGCTTCACGCGCTCGTTCATCCGCACGCACATCTTCCCCAACGGCTGCCTGCCGTCCAACGAGGTGATCGCGCGCTGCATCGCCCGCGACACGGACATGCGCACCGTCCACCTCGACGACCTCACCAGCAGCTACGTGCACACGCTGCGCGCGTGGCGGGAGAACGTCGAGGCCCACGAGCAGCGGCTCGAGGAGCTCGGCTACGACGAGCGCTTCCGGCGGCTGTGGCGGCTCTACCTCGCCTACTGCGAGGCCGGGTTCGCCGAGCGCCGCATCGGCGTGGTGCAGACCGTGCACGCCAAGCCGCTGTGGCGGGGCGAGGTGCGCGCGTCGGCGGCGACCGTGCGCCGGCCGGTCGCGGTCGCCTCCTGACCCCCTGTCGGGCGTTCCAAGACGCCCCGTCCCGGAACCGGCCCGGACCGGGGTCTAACATCCTGGTGTCCCGTTCGTTCGTTCCCCCAGGTGACGAAGGCAGGAATCCGTGACGACTGACAGCGCTCCTCAGTACGCATCCCGCGCCGAACAGCTGGCCGCGTCCCCGCCGATGTTCAAGTGGCCGCTGCTGGATCGCTTCTCACGGGTGCACCACCTGGTGCCGGTCGTGATCTTCGTGCCCGTGATCGTCGTGATGTTCGTGCTGGGCGTCACGCGGATGGGCTGGGTCTCGATCCTCGCGTGCCTCGCCGGCGGCTACGTGTTCTGGACGCTGTTCGAGTACTGGCTGCACCGCCTCGTCTTCCACTTCGAGCCCGAGGAGGGCATCGGGGCGCGCCTGCACTGGATCATCCACGGCGTCCACCACGACCACCCGAACGACCCGAAGCGGCTCGTGATGCCGCCGGCGGTCAGCGTGCCGCTCGCGGCGCTGATGTTCGGCGTGTTCGTGCTCGTGCTCGGCACGCCGGCGGCCTACATGTTCACCGCCGCGTTCCTGGCCAGCTACCTCGTCTACGACGAGCTGCACTACTACCTGCACCACGGCCGGCCGAAGACGCGGATCGGGCGCAAGTTCCGCGAGCTGCACATGCGCCACCACTTCCAGGACGACCGGATCATGTACGGCATCAGCGCGCCGTGGTGGGACAACGTCTTCGGGACGGCCTACCGCGACAAGGCCGCCGCGCGCGCCCGCCGTCGCGAGGAGCAGCGCCAGCAGGGCTGAGCGGCCGCCCTCGGGCGGTCAGTGGTGCCGCTCGCGCCGGATCTTCGGCTCGCAGTTGGGCGGCTGGGAGACCGGCGGGCGCTCCTCCTCGGGCTCGATCGGGCGCGTCTGCGGCGCGCCCGGCGCGACCTCGAGCGTCTCCCCGTAGTGGGAGAGCGTGAGCGCGTCGCCCTCGCGGATCGTGTAGGTCGCCTCGTCGCGGCGGACCTCCACGCGCAGGCGTGACCCGCGCTGCAGGATCGAGAACGCCAGCCGGGTCACGTCGCGCGGCAGCCGCGGGCGGAACTCCAGCTTGTGGTCGAACTCGCGCATGCCGCCCAGCCCGGCGGTCGCCGCGATGATCGCCCCGGCCAGCGACGCGATGTGGACCCCGTCCTGCGTGTTGTGGTTGAGGTCGTGGATGTCCATGAGGGCCGCCTCGGCGAGGTAGTCGTAGGCGAGCTCGACGTGGCCGACCTCCGCCGCGACGACCGCCTGCGTCGCCGCCGACAGCGACGAGTCGCGCACGGTGAGCGCCTCGTAGTGCTCGAACGCGCGCTGCTTCTCCTCGTAGGTGAAGCGGTCGCCGCACAGGTGCAGGGCGAGCACGAGGTCGGCCTGCTTGACGACCTGCTTGCGGTACAGCTCGAAGTACGGGAAATGCAGCAGCAGCGGGTACTGGTCGGGGCTGGTGCCCTCGAAGTCCCACACGTCGTGGGCGAGGAAGTCCTGGTCCTGGGCGTGGATGCCCAGGCGCTCGTCGAACGGCACGTACACGGCGTCGGCCGCGCGCTGCCAGGACTGCACCTCGGTCGGCACGACGCCGAGCTTGGCCGCCTCGGAGCGGAACCGCAGCGCCGCGTCGGCGGCGGCCGCGAGGTTGCGCGCCGCCATCAGGTTCGTGAACAGGTTGTCGTCGACGAGCGCGGAGTACTCGTCGGGGCCGGTGACCCCGTGGATGTGGAAGTGCCCGTCGGGGTCGAAGTGGCCCAGGTGCATCCACAGCCGCGCGCTCTGGACGAGCAGCGCGATGCCCTCCTCGCGCAGGAAGTCCTCGTCGCCGGTCGCGGCGACGTAGCGCTCGACGGCGTAGGCGATGTCGGCGTTGATGTGGAAGGCGGCGGTCCCGGCCGGCCAGTAGCCCGAGCACTCCTCGCCGTGGATCGTGCGCCACGGCATCGCCGCGCCCTTCAGGCCGAGCTGCTGGGCGCGCTCCATCGCCAGCGGCAGGATGCGGTGGCGCCAGCGCAGCGCGTCGCGGGCCGCGTGCGGCAGCGTGTGGTTGAGCACCGGCAGCACGAACGCCTCGGTGTCCCAGAACGCGTGGCCGTCGTACCCGGGGCCGGTCAGGCCCTTGGCGGCGATCGCCCGCGTCTCGGCCCGCGCGGAGGCCTGCAGGAGGTGGAACTGGGCGAAGCGCAGCGCCTGCTGCACCTCGGGGTCGCCGTCGAGCACGACGTCGGCGCGCTCCCAGTAGTCGTCGAGGTACGCGCGCTGGCGCTCGGCGAGCACGTCGAAGCCCTGCGCGAGCGCGCTCTCGAGGCTGGCGTCGACCTGGTCGCGCAGCCAGTCGACCGACTGGTGCGCCGACCAGTGGTAGGCCAGCAGCTTCGTCAGGCGCACCGGCCGGCCCGGATGCAGGGCCAGCGCGAGCGTGACGCGTCCCAGGTCGGGCTCGGATTGCGTCAGCGTCGTCACGTCGCCCTCGGCGGCGATCACGTGCTCCATCCCGGCCGCCAACGTGATCTGGCTGCGCTTCGTGCGGTGCGCGAGCACGACCCGCATCCCGTGATCGATGTGCAGGAGGCTGTCGAGCACGTCGCCCAGCGCCTTGCCGGCGCGCGGGTCGGCGCCCTCGGGGCGGTCCTCCTGGTTGGCGTGCAGGTTGGACTGGATCGCGACCCGCAGCGGCTCCTCGAGCGCCTCGACCTCGTAGGAGATCGCGGCGACGCTGCGATCGACGAACGACACCAGGCGCCTGCTCGTGACCCGCACGGCGTGGCCGGCCTCCGAGCGCCAGCGCACCTCGCGGGTGAGGATGCCGGTGCGGAAGTCGAGCGTCCGCTCGTGGTGCTCCAGGGTCCCGCGGTGCGTGTCGAACGGCGCGTCCTCGACGAGCAGCCGGATGAGCTTGCCGTCGGTGACGTTGACGACCGCCTGGCCGTCCTCGGCGAACCCGAACCCGCGCTCGCCGTACATGAGCGGGTAGGACTCGTACAGGCCGTTGAGGTAGGTGCCGCTGAGCACGCGCGGCTCGCCCTCGTCGAGGTTGCCGCGCAGGCCCAGGTGGCCGTTGGCGAGCGCGAAGATCGACTCGGTCTGGGCCAGCAGGTCCGGGCGCAGGCGCGTCTCGCGCACGCACCAGGGCTCGGGCGGGAAGGACTCGAGGTCGATCGTCATGCGCTCGCGGCGTCGTCGTCGATGAGCTCCGCGAGGTCCTCGACGACGATGTCGGCGCCGTGCGCGCGCAGCGCGTCGGCCTGCCCGACCCGGTCGACCCCCACGACGCAGCCGAAGCCGCCCGCGCGGCCGGCCTCCACCCCGGCCAGCGCGTCCTCGAACACCGCCGCCTGGGCGGGCGCGACGCCGAGCAGCTCCGCGGCGCGCAGGAACGAGTCGGGCGCCGGCTTGCCCTTCAGGCGCTCCTGCGTGATCGTGATGCCGTCGACGCGCACCTCGAGGTCATCGGCGATCCCGGCCGCGACGATGACCGTCTCGCAGTTGGCGCTGGACGAGACGACGGCGGTGCGCAGCCCCGCCTTGCGGACCGCGGACAGGAACCGGACGCTGCCCGGGTACGGCTTGACGCCGTGCTCGGCGATCACCTTGTTGACGAGCGCGTTCTTGCGGTCGCCCAGCTCGCGGACCTGCGCCTCGTCGAGGTGGATGCCGCGCGACTCCAGGAACGAGCGCACGCCGTCGTAGCGCGGCTTGCCGTCGACGTAGGCGTCGTAGTCGTTCTGGGAGAAGGGCCGCAGGGCGGGGTCGCGCTCCTTCAGGTAGGCGTCGAACATCTCCTTCCACGCGGCGAAGTGGATCTTCGCCGTGGTGGTCAGGACGCCGTCGAGATCGAAGAGGCAGGCGGTGATCGAGTCCGGGAGGCGGAGCACGCGCCGCGATCCTAGTCGGCGGCGACCCCGGAACGTTCACCACGCACCTCGGCGAGGCTGCGCTCGAGCGCCTCCATCAGGTCGCTGGCGGGCTCCGGCGCCGTCTCCTTCTCGGGCGGCTTGATGGTCTTGCCCTGGCGCTTGCGCCGCACGACCTGCTGCAGGCGCTTGCGGTAGCGGTCCTCGTAGCGCTCGGGGTCCCAGTCGGTCGACAGCGCCTCCACGAGCTTCACGGCCTGGTCGAGCTGCTTCTTGGGCGGCTTGCGCCCGCCCGTGTCGATGCCCTTCGTCGGGCGCACCTCGTCGTGGAAGCGCATCGTCGTCAGCGACAGCAGCCCGTCGCGGACCCGGACGGCCACCAGGTGCTCCTTCGTGCGCAGGACGAAGCGCCCGAGCGCCGCCTGGTCGCGGTCGCGCATGACCTCGACGAGCAGCTTGTAGGCGCGGCGCACGCCCTCGGCCTCGCCGGCCGGCACGAGGAAGTACGGGTGGTCGTAGAGGATCGGGTCGATGTCGGCGACGTCGACGAACGCGCCGATCTCGATCGTGCGGGTGCGCCGCGGCGCGACCGCCGCGAGCTCCTCGTCGGTCAGCACGACCAGGGTGCCGTCCTTGCGCTCGTAGCCGTGGCCGATCTCCTCCCACGGCACCTCCGCGTCCTCCTTCTCGCAGAAGCGGCGGGTCTCGATGCGCGCCCCGTCCTTCTCGTGCAGCTGGTGGAAGTGCAGGTCGTGGTCGCGCACGGCGCTGTGCAGGCGCACCGGCACGTTCACGAGCCCGAACGAGAGCGTCCCGCTCCACAGCGCGCGGGGCATCAGAGGCTCGCCTCCAGCGCCGCCAGCAGGTCGTCGGGCGCCTCGGGCTCCTCCTCGTCGGGCGCCTCGATCTCCTTGCCCTTCGCCTTCGCCTCGATCGCCTTCAGGACCGCCTTGCGGTACTCGTCGCGGTGGCGCTCCGGCTTGAACGGCCCGTGCAGCGTCTCGACGAGCCGCTGGGCGAGCTGCAGCTCCTTGCGGCCCGGCTTCTTGCGCGGCAGCGAGACGTCGAGCTTGCGCCCGTCGACGATCTCGTCGGCGAAGCGCAGCGTGTGCAGCGCGAGCACGCCGTCGAGCGCGCGGATCGCGACGACGTACTCGCGGTCGTGGAACGTGAAGCGGCCGATCGCGGCGCGCTGCGTCTTCTCCAGCGCGTCGTGCAGGAGCCGGTAGGCCTGCCCGCCCTCGTCGCCGGCGCCCAGGTGGTAGGTCTTGTCGAAGAACACCGGGTCGATGTCGTCGGCGCACACGCAGTCCTCGATCTCGATGACGTGCGCGCGGTCGCCGGCGGCCGCCTTCAGCTCGTCCTTCTCCAGGATCACGTGCTCGCCGCTGCTGAGCTCGTAGCCCTTGACGACCTCCTCGTAGGGGACCTCGACGTCCTCCTGCGTGCAGAAGCGCCGGTGCTGGATGCGCGAGCCGTCCTTCAGGTGCACCTCGTGGAAGCGCACGGTCTTGGACTCGGTGGCGGTGTGCACCTTCACGGGCACGGCCATCAGGCCGAGCATCACGGTCCCGTTCCACAGCGATCGCGGCGCCATGGACGCTGCCCTACCCGCCGGGGGCTCCGTCCAGCGCGGCGTTGACGAGCGCGTCGGCGGCGGCGTTCTGCGCGCGCGGGACCGAGCGGATCGACCACGACGCGAAGCCGTTCAGCGCGGCGAGCGCCTCGGCGTGCAGCGGCTTCATCGCCGCGTGCTTGACCCGGTACTCGCCGGTGACCTGGCGGGCCACCAGCTCGGAGTCGTTGACGACCTCGACCTCGGTGGCGCCCAGCTCGCGGGCGCGCCGCAGCCCGAGCAGCAGGCCGCGGTATTCGGCGACGTTGTTCGTCGTCTCCCCCAGCAGCTCGGTCGCCTCGTCGACGACGTCGCCGTCGGGCGTGGACAGCACCGCCGCGGCGGCCGCCGGACCGGGGTTGCCGCGCGCCCCGCCGTCGACGTGGACGACGAGCCTCACTCCGGGTCGATCACGGGGAAGTCGCCGGCGATGCGCGCGCGGCGGCGGTCGCGCTGCTCCCGACGCCCGGAGGCCGGCAGCTCGTCCTCGCGGGGCTGGGCGCGGCGGTCCTCGCCGGCGCGCCGCTCGGAGCGGCGGCGGTCGACGATCACCGTGACGTTGGGGTCGTCGGCGTAGTAGGCCGACAGCTTCGGGTACAGCTCGTCGGCCAGCGGCTCGGGGACGACGCAGTAGATCATCGACTGCTGAGGCTACCCCGTGACGAGGTGGATCTCACCGCGCGCGTCGGCCGCCGCGTTGGGCTGCTGGTCGGCCTCGTCGAGCTGGGAGATCTCGTCGCCCTGCTCGCACAGGCGCACGCCCGCCGCCTCGTCGGCCAGGTCGACCTCGTAGCGGTACCAGCACAGCTCCCAGCCCGCGGTGATCGACACGATCGAGCCCTCGGTCGCCGACGGGCGCACGACGACGAACGGCGCGCCCAGCGAGCGGGCGACGCCGGCCACCGTGCGCGGGTGCGGCGAGGCGTTGAACAGCTCGACGGCCCGCGCGCGCTTCATGTCGGCGTTCGTCGGGACGGCGTGCACGTGGCGCGGCTCGCGCACCCGCTCCGCGGGCGCGGGCCGCGCGGGCGGCGGCGCGGGCGCCGGGGCGACCTCGGCCACGTACGTCGGCTCGCGCTCGTCGCCGTAGGGCAGGACCGGCGGCTCCAGCGGCTCGTCCGCCGCCGCGCGCGGCGCGTGGCGGCGGATGCCGTTGTCGACGGGCGGGGTCTCGTCCTCGGTCTCCTGCGACCGCCGGCGCGACAGGCGCGCGAAGAGCGACCCGCGCTCGCGGCGGCCCCGCTGGCGCACGGGCATGTCGTCGACGAGTCCCTCGCGGATCCAGCCCTCCAGCGCCGCCCGCTGCGTGCACAGCTCGCACACGTTGCGGCGCTGGCCGCTGTGGAGGAAGACGTCCGCGTGCTCCCCGCGCAGCAGGGTGCGCCCGCAGACGTCGCAGGACACCATGGACTGGTTGGTGGCGATCTGCTTGGGCGTCACGAGGGCTACGAGCCTACAACGCCATGGCCTCCTTCTCCGCGTCGGCCACCACCTTCTGCGCCAGGTGCGCGGGCACCTCCTCGTAGCGCAGGAACTCCATCGTGTAGTCGCCCTGGCCGCCCGTGAGCGACCGCAGATCGGGCGCGTAGCTGAGCATCTCGGCCATCGGGACCTCGGCCTTGATCTCGGTCATGCCGCCCGCCGGCTCCATGCCCTGCGGCCGCCCGCGGCGCGAGTTCAGATCGCCGATCACGTCGCCGACGCAGTCCTCGGGCACCGAGATCGTGACGAGCATGATCGGCTCCAGCAGCGCCGCGTCGGCCTGGGCCATCGCCTCCTTCATCGCGATCGAGCCGGCCGTCTTGAACGCCATCTCCGACGAGTCCACCGAGTGGTAGGAGCCGTCGACGAGGCGCACGCGCACGTCCTTGACCGGGAAGCCGGCCACCGGCCCGCTCTGCATCGCCTCGCGCACGCCCTTCTCGACCGCGGGGATGAACGAGTTCGGGATCACGCCGCCCTTGATCTGGTCGACGAACTCGAACCCCGCGCCGGGCTCCAGCGGCTCGATCTCGATGTGGCAGTCGCCGAACTGGCCGCGCCCGCCGGACTGCTTCTTGTGGCGCCCGTGCGCCTTCGCCGGCCGGCGCAGCGTCTCCTGGTAGGGCACGCGCGGCGGCTTGAGCGTCACCTCGGCGCCGAAGCGCTCGCGCAGCCGGTCGACGATCACCTCGACGTGGATCTGCGACAGGCCGGCGACGATCTGCTCGCCGGTCTGCTCGTCGCGGTGCAGGTCGATCGTCGGGTCCTCCTCCTGCAGGCGGCGCAGCGCGGTGAAGACCTTGTCCTCGTCGCCCTTCGTCTTGGGCTCGATCGAGAACGCCATCACCGGCGCCGGCAGCGGGATCGACGGCATCGAGATCGGCTCGTCGCGGTCGGCCAGCCAGTCGCCGGCGCGGGTCTGCTTGAGCTTGGCGACCGCGCCGATGTCGCCGGGGCCGAACTCGTCGACGAGCACGTTGTCCTTGCCGCTGAACGTCAGCAGCTGCCCGATCCGCTCCTTGGCGTGGGCGCGCGTGTTCAGCACCTGGCTGTCCTTGCGCAGGACGCCCTGGTAGACCCGGAAGAGGTTGATGCGCCCGGCGAACGGATCCGCGCGGGTCTTGAAGACGTAGGCGAACAGCTCGCGGTCCTCGGCGGGCTCGAGCGTCACCTCGCCGACGTCCAGGCCGCCGTGCTTCACGGGGCTCGGGAGGTCCTCGACGATCGCGTCCAGCAGCCGGTTGGTCGCCATGTTGCGCGTGGCGACGCCGCAGGTGACGGGGAAGATGTCGCCGTGGTTGGTGCCCTCCTTGAGGGCGTCGACGATCTCCTCGTGCGAGATCTCCTCGCCCTCCAGGTAGCGCTCCATGAGCGGCTCGGAGACCTCGGCGACCTCGTCCATCAGCTTCTCGCGGTACTCCTCGGCCTGCGCGCGCAGATCGTCGGGGATCTCGATCTCGGCGCAGTTGTCGCGCGATGCGTCGGCGTAGACGTAGGCCTTCATGTCGACCAGGTCGATGACGCCCTGGACGTCGTGCTCGCGGCCGATCGGGATCTCGGTCGCCACGATGTGCGGCCCGAACGCGGCCTTCAGCGCGTCGAGCGTGCGGAAGAAGTCGGCGCGTTCGCGGTCGAGCATGTTCACGAACACCAGGCGCGCGATGTCCAGCTCGGCGGCCCGGCGCCACAGCCGCGTGGTGGAGACCTCGACCCCCATCACGGCGTTGACGACGAACACCGCCGACTCGCACACGCGCAGCGCCCCGAGCGCGTCGGCGACGAACGACGGCTCGCCGGGCGTGTCGAGCAGGTTGATGCGGCGGTCCTGCCACTCGAAGGAGCTCAGGGTCGCGCCGATCGACATCTGCCGCGCCTGCTCGTCGGGGTCCGCGTCCGACACCGTCGTGCCGTCGGCCACCGACCCGAGACGGTTGATCGCCCCGGCCTGGAAGAGCAACGCCTCGTGCAGCGAGGTCTTGCCACTCCCCCGGTGGCCGACGAGTGCGACGTTGCGAATGCGGTCTGCACGCTTGTGCATACCTACGCTCCTCTCTCGCGTGGAGTCCTGGACCCTACACCCGCATGGACCTTCCCTGGTCGCCCTCCGTCGTCGCGCTTGACGCCGTCCAGGCGGCCTGCGTGGCGCTCCCGGCGGCGGGGCTGCCGTGGGCGCTGCGGCGCTTCGCGGGACGCTGGTGGGCGCTCATCCCGCCGGTGTCGATCGTGGGGGTCGTGTACGGCATCACGGCGCTGCCGGGCCTGGCCGACGGCCTCACGTGGCTGGCGCTGATCGCCTGCCCGCCGCTGGCGGCGGCGGCGCTGGGCTGGGCGATGCACGGGGCGCGGCCCGCGTACGCGCTGGCGGCGGTCCCGCTGCTGGCCGGCGCGTGGGCGTGGTCGGACGCGCTCGGCGGGCACCTGTGCGCGCTGGCCCTGTCGGCGCTGTCGACGGTGACGCTGGGGCGCTTGCTGCGCGGCGTCGCGCCCGTGCTCCTGCTCAAGCTCGGGATCGTGGCGATGGCGGTCGCCGACGTGATCCTGATCCTGACCGAGGAGCTGCAGGAGCCCAGCCACGCGCTGACCGCCGCGGCGCCGCCCGCCGAGCTGCCGCGGCTGCAGGTCGCGATCGTCGACCCCGCCTCGATGGGCTACGGCGACCTGTTCCTGGCCGCGTGCCTGGGCGCCGTCGTGGCCGCCGAGGCGGTCCGCCGCGGCGACCAGGCGCGGATCGCCGCGCTCGTCCTCGTCCTCGCGGTCGCCTTCGACGCGCTGTTCCTCGTGCTCGACACGCTGCCGGCGACCGTCCCGGTCGCGGTGGCGCTGGGCGTCTGGGAGGTCGTGCGCCGCCGGGCGTCAGGCCGCGGCGGGACCGACGTCCGGGTCGGCCTGCAGCCGTGAGCGCAGGCGCAGCACCGCCTTCGTGTGCAGCTGCGAGATGCGCGACTCGGTGACGCCGAGCACCTCGCCGATCTCGCGCAGCGTCAGGTTCTCGTAGTAGTAGAGCGCGACGACCAGCTTCTCGCGCTCGGGCAGGCGGGCGATCGCGTCGGCGACCCGGTCCTTGAGGTCGGTGGCGTCCATGATCGACGCCGGGTCCTCGGCCTGCGGGTCCTGCAGCGTGTCCAGCAGCGAGACCTGGTCGCCGCTGGCGTCCGACACCGTCCACAGCTCGTCGAGCGCCGCGACCGACGAGTTGGAGATCTGCAGGAGCGACTCCTGGAACTCCTCGACGGTGAGGCCGAGCTCGTCGGCCATCTCCTCGTCGGTCGGGGCGCGTTGGAGGCGGTGCTCGAGGCTCGAGTTGGCGCGCTCGATGTCGCGGGCGCGGGCGCGGACGGAGCGCGGGACCCAGTCCAGCGACCGCAGCTCGTCGATGATCGCGCCCTTGATGCGCGTGATCGCGTAGGTCTCGAACTTGATCTCGCGGTCGGGGTCGAAGCGCTCGATCGCGGAGATGAGGCCGACGAGGCCGTAGGAGATGAGGTCGGCCTCCTCGACGTGCGCCGGCAGGCCGGAGGCCATGCGCCCGGCGACGTACTTCACCAGCGGTGAGTAGGCCACGACCAGCCGTTCGCGCGCGCGTTCGTCCCCCGTCGACTTGTAGCGCCGCCAGAGGTCGCGCAGCTCGATGGCCTTGACGTTGGTCTCCACGAGGTCGGTTCTCCCCCGCTCACGCTCGCGGATGGCTGCGCGCGTAAGCGGTACGCAACCGCGCGGACTCTACCCGAGTGTAGATCTGGGTCGTGCTGATCGTGCTGTGCCCGAGCAGCTCCTGAATGGCGCGCAGGTCGGCCCCTCCGTCGAGCAGATGGGTGGCGAACGAATGGCGCAGCGCGTGCGGCGAGACCCCGCCCTGCAGGCCCACCTGCCGCGTCCACACGCGCAGCCGCCGGCGCACGTCCGAGGTCGACAGGCGGCGCCCCGACTTCGACACGAACAGCGCGTCGGTGGGGGTCCGGGTCGACCCGTCGACGAGCACGGGGCGAGCGCGCTCGAGGTAGCGGGCGACGGCCCGCAGCGCCGCCTCGCCCGCGGGGACGATCCGCGTCTTGCCGCCCTTGCCCTCGATGCGGACCGACTCGGCGTCGAACTCGATCGCGGCCACGTCGAGGCGCACGATCTCCTCGGCGCGCAGGCCGCACGCGTAGGCGAGCTCGAACATGGCGCGGTCGCGGGCCTCCAGCGGCGTCGAGGCGGGGATGCGGTCCAGCAGGCGCGAGAGCTCGTCGGGCTTGAGGACGCGCGGCAGCTTCTGCGGGCGCCGCGGCGAGGGCACGAGGTCGGCCGGGTTGTGGTCGATCTCGCCGTGCTCGCGCAGCGCCCGGTACAGCGCCCGCAGCGAGGCGAGCTTGCGCGCGACGGTGGTCGGCGCGTGGCCGCGCTCCGACAGCGAGGCGGCGTAGCGGCGCAGCGTCCGCGTGCCGACGGCGGCGGGCTCGGCGCCGGCGGCGGTGGCCCAGGCGGCGAACGCGCGCACGTCGGCGCCGTACTCGACGCGGGTGCGCTCGGCGACGCCGCGGCGGCGCAGGTCGGCGTCGAGAAGGCCGAGCGCGGCCTGCCAGGCGGGGCTAGCCTCGTGGGCCGTGGCCATCTTCTGCATCGACACCGACACCGGTCAGGTCGCCACCGTTCGCCAGCTCGTGGAGGCGGGCATCGCCACCGAGGACGGGCAGGTGCCGCGGCCCTGGCTGCGGATCCAGGGGACCGACGACGCGACGACGCTGTGGTACGCCGTGCTGCGGCGGCAGGAGCGCGGGATCTTCATCGGCAGCCTGGTGTTTCGCCACACCCCCCACCATGACCTGCTCCTCAGCCGCGGCTGGGAGGAGGTTCCCCCCGGTGAGATCTCTGCCCGCCCGAAGGCGTAGCGGCCGCGCGGGTTTCGGCCCCCAGGGCGAACACCCGCAAGGAACCTGGCCCCCTGGGCCAGCGTTCCCTCAATCGATGTAGATCGGGGCGCCGACCGGGACCTCGTCGTAGAGCTCCTCGACGTCGGGGATGCGCATCCCGACGCAGCCGTGCGAGGCCGCGGTCCCGATCGTGTGGTACTGGCTGGGGTCGATGCCGTGGATGCCGGCGCCGTCGTAGATGCCCATCCAGCGCGACTTCAGCGGGTTCTCGGGCACGCCGCCGGGGATGACCTTGCCGGCCAGGTCGCCGGTCCAGTCCGAGTACGGGACGTTCCAGGCCGGGTCGATCGCCTTGTTCTGGATGTGGTAGAGCCCTGCGGGCGTCTCGAGGCCCTGCTGGCCGACGCGCACGTCGTAGGTCTTCTCCAGCTCCAGGCCCTTCCACAGGTAGAGCTTGAAGTTCTCGCGGTCGACGGTGAGGACGACCGGATAGTTCTCGGCGAGCGTCTCGCGGGTCACGCTCGGCTCGATCGTCTTCGTCTTGGCGCGCACCGTGCGGCGCGCGTCGGGGTTGGCGATCGCGGCCTCGATGCGGCGCTTGAGCTTGCGCGCCTTCAGCTTCACGCCGGGCTTGCCGTCGGTGGCGCCCAGGCTCGTGTCGTGGAACTCGACCTCGGCGTCGACGGGCTCGACGTCGACCTCCTCCTTGATCGAGGCGACGAACCGGTTGATGGCCTTCTGGGAGTAGTCGACCTGCGCCGGGATCGTGACGTTGACGCGGCCGCCGGTGGCCTCGCGCCACGCCCGCTTCAGGAAGCCGCCCTCCTGGCTGCGGCGCATCGCCTCGCCGACCATCCCGTCGACGTCGGCGCGGATGTGCGCCTCCTCGGCGGTGAGCTCCCAGGTCTGCCCGTCGTGGTGGACGACGATCGGCTCGTCGAGCGGATCGAGCAGCTCGGCGCGGACCTTCTTGCGCGCCTGCGCCTCGTTCAGGCCGCCGACGTCGACCGTGCCGACGCGCACGCCCTCGGCGATCTTGTCCTTGCCGCGGGCGTCGAAGACCGCCACGGCGACCGCGAGGCCACCGAGGACCAGAACGACGACAGCGGAGACGATGACGACGAGACGGCGGCGCACCCCGGGCCATGGTAGGCAAACCGGACCCTCGCGCGCGAGGGTTGCAAGGTCCCCGTCAGCGAAAGGTCACGCAACGTGCGTCACGACGGCTCGCCCGGCTCGATGCGCTGCGGGTCCTGCTCGAGCGCGTCGAGCGTGCGGCGCAGCTGGGCGATCTGCTCCCGGGTCGGCCGCCACTCGGCGTCCGGGTCGCGCCGGACGCTCGGGCTCCAGCGCAGGAAGTCCTCGACCTCGCGCTCGTAGCGGTACGGGCCGGCGGCGTCGCGCAGCAGCGGGGCCAGGCGCTGGTGCTCGCGCAGCCGCTCGATCGTCTCGCGGGTCGTGTAGCGCAGGCGGTAGCCGCTGGCCTTCAGCCGGCGGTTGTCGAGGCCGCGCCCGAAGCGCAGCTCGTTGCGCATCTCCGGCGGGATGCGCACGCCGAGCCGCCGGATGACCGGGAGGACGAGGCCCGTCCCCCACGGCGGCAGGATCGGCGCGGCCGGCTTGCGCAGCAGGCCGATGACCTCGCTGAGCGCGAGGACGCCGTCGGCGGCGACGTTGTAGATGCCGGGCAGGTCGTGGGCGACCGCGTGCGCGAGCGCGCCGGCGATGTCGTCCTCGTGCACGAACTGCAGGCGCGGGTCGAACCCGAGGATCATCGGGACGACCGGGAGCGCGAGCAGCTCGCTGAAGCCGGTGCGCACGTCCGGGCCGAGGCCGTGGGCGAAGCGCAGGACGGTGACGGTCGTCTCCGGGTGGCGGGCGGCGAAGTCGCGCACCGACGACTCCGCCTCCACGATGTCGCGCTCGATCGGCGTGCGCGCCGGATGGCGGCGCGTCATGTCCTCGGTGAAGAACGCGGGGTCGTCCTGCTCGGACCCGTACCAGGCCGCCGAGGAGCGGAACACGACCTTGCGCACCGTCGTGTCCACCCCGCCGCACGCCGCGAGGATGTTCATCGTCCCGATCACGTTGTTCTCGTGCGCCTTGCGCGGCGTCGTCGTGATCGAGTCGATGACCAGGCGCGTGTCGACGACCGTGTCGATCTCGGCGCCCTGGACGATGCGGCGGATCAGCGTGTGGTGGTCGGCGACCTGGACGAACTCGGTGCGCTCGAGCTCGACCTTCGGCGGCCGCCGGTCGATGCCGATGATCGCGTCGACCTCGTCGTCGGCCTCCAGCGTCTGCGCGAGCCGCCCGCCCCAGTAGGTCGACAGCCCGGTGATGAGGATGCGGCGGCTGCGCACGGCTCAGCCCAGCCAGACGCTCTCGCGCTGGGCGAGCATGTCGAACAGCTCCTCCTGGATGCGCGCGCGGATCTCGTGGGCGACCTCCTGCACGAGCCCGCTGTCGTCCCACGGCTCGTCGCCCATCGCGTCGGTGCGCACCGGCGGCAGGAAGCGGATGCGGAACTTGGCGGGCAGGAACGCGAACAGCGCCAGCGGCCCCAGGTGCGGGAACGTCGGCGTGATCGGGAAGTAGATGAGCCGCGTGAGCTTCTGGAACACGCCGACGTGGGCGAAGATCGGCTGCGCCTCCTCGGCGCCGACGACGGCGACCGGGACGATCGGGACGCGGGCGCGCATCGCCGTCTCGACGAAGCCGCCGCGGCCGAAGCGGCGCAGCCGGTAGCGGTCCTTGTAGAGCTTCTCGGAGCCCTTGCGCCCCTCGGGGAACACGAGCGCGAGCTGGCCCTCGTCGTGCAGCAGGCGGTGGGCGTTGGCCGGGTGCGCCGGAACGCAGCCGATCTTCGGCAGCAGCATGCTGAAGCCCGGGTAGCCCTTGAAGAAGTTCTCCACGAGCGGGCGGACGGGGCGCGGGTGCGGATGCTCCTCGCGGACCGCCTTCGTGATCATCGCCGCGTCGGGCGGGAGCGCGCCGGCGTGGTTGGAGACGAGCAGCGCGCCGCCGGCCGACGGGACGTGCTCGATGCCCTCGACCTCGCAGCGGAACCAGACGCGGTAGTAGAACTCGTAGAGGGTGCGGTCGAACACGCGGTCGACGCGCTCGGAGAAGCCCCAGTCGTCGAGCTGGCGCTCCGGCTCGATGGCGGGCAGCAGGTCGCGGCGGTCGGCCGGGGCCAGCGCGCTCGGGCCGTGGTCGGGGGTGGGCTGCGCCATCCGCGGCGATGCTACCCGCGCGGCACGCCGCTCAGCAGCGGCTCCAGCGCGCGCTCGAGCTGCGGCCAGTCGTCGGCGCAGATCACGTCCTCGACCTCGCACACGTCGGCGTTCCACGGGTGGCGCAGCGTGGCGACGGCGATGCCGGCGTCGATCGCATGCTCGATGTTCACCGGCGAGTCGTCGATGAGGAGGTCGATGCCGATCTCGCGGCAGCGCGCGACCTTGTCGAACGAGCAGTACAGCTCGTCGAACGGCAGGCCGATGTCGTGCAGCCACCGCTCGGTGGCGGGATGGCACTGGTCGCGCCGGTGGCTGGTGATGTGGATGAAGTGGCCGGCCTCGTGCCAGCGGCGCACCGCCTCGACCGCGCCGGGGTACGGCCGGGCCGCGAGGATCGCGGCGTCGGTGTGGGTCTCCTGGATGCACACCTCGAGCTGCTTGGGCTTCAGGCGCGTGATGCCCCAGTCGAACTGCTCCTCGTAGGGCAGGTCGATGCCGAACCGCCGCCGGGCCGCGTCCGAGAGGACGTCCCAGTAGTGGTGCAGCGTCGAGTCGATGTCGATGGCGATGCGCATCCGTGGCGGCTCCCGCGCTCTAGTCTAGGTGGGGCTGTGGACCCCCTCTGGATCGAGGTGGATTGGACCGCGCACCAGCGTTGGGTGGAGGTCGCCGGCCGTCCCGTGAACGTCGTCGACGTCGGCTCCGGACCTCCGGTGGTGCTGATCCACGGCCACTCCGGCGCCTGGCAGAACTGGCTGGAGCAGATCCCGGTCTTCGCCCGCCGCCACCGCGTGATCGCGATGGACCTGCCCGGGTTCGGCGCCTCGCCGATGCCGCGCGACCCGATCACGATCTCCGGCTACGGGCGGATCGTCGACGAGCTGCTCGACGTGCTCGGCGTGTCCGCCGCGGGCGTGGTCGGCAACTCGATGGGCGGGTTCGTCGGGCTGGAGATGGCGATCAGCTCGCCCGAGCGCGTGGAGCGGCTGGTGCTGGTCTCGGCCGCGGGCGTGGCCGAGCGCTACATCGGCGTGCCGCTCGGCGTGATGGACCGCTGGTCGGAGCGGGTGCTCGGGCGCGCCGGACGCTGGGCGACCCCCGACCCGTCGCGCACCGCGCGCATGGCGCGCCGCCGGCGGCTGCGGCGCCTGGGCTTCACGCTCCTGTCGCCGCACCCCGAGCGGATCGACCCGCGGCTGTTCTACGAGAACGTGATGGCGTCGGGCCCGAAGCCGGCCGCGCCGCGGGCCGCCGCCGAGATCGCCCGCTACGACGTCCGCGACCGCCTCGGCGAGATCGCCTGCCCGACGCTGGTGATCTGGGGCGACCGCGACCGCATCGTCCCGCCCTCCTCCGCCGACGAGTTCGTCCGCCTGATCCCGAACGCCCGCAAGGTCATCTTCGAGGACTGCGGCCACGTCCCGATGATCGAGCAGCCCGAGCGCTTCAACCGGCTCGTCGAGGACTTCCTCGACGAGGAGCCGGGCGAGCGGGTCGACGAGACGTCGGCGGCGGCGTAGCGCGATCAGACGAGCGTGACCGCCCCGTGCGAGGCGCTCGAGACGAGGCGGGCGTACTTGGCCATGACGCCGGTCGCGTCGGGGCTGACCGGCGGCTCGTAGGCGGCCACGCGCGCGGCGATCTCGTCGTCGGAGAGCGCGACGTCGAGGCGGCGGGCGTCCACGTCGATCGTGATCTCGTCGCCCTCGGCGACGGCGGCGATCGGGCCGCCGGTCGCGGCCTCCGGCGCGATGTGGCCGACGGTGAAGCCGTGGGTGGCGCCGGAGAAGCGGCCGTCGGTGATGAGCGCGACCTCCTCGCCGATGCCCAGGCCGTTGATCGCGGCGGTGACCGCGAGCATCTCGCGCATCCCGGGACCGCCGACCGGGCCCTCGTTGCGGATGACGACCACGTCGCCGGCGCGGATGCGGCCGTGCGTCACCGCATCCATCGCGGCCGCCTCGCCCTCGAACACGCGGGCCGGCCCGGCGTGGCGGCGGCGCTCGTGCCCGGCCAGCTTGACGACCGCGCCCTCCGGGGCGAGGTTGCCGCGCAGGATCGCCAGGCCGCCCGTGGCCTTCAGCGGGCGATCGAGCGGGCGCACGACCTGCTGGCCCGGGGTCTCGACGGCGGCGTCGGCGAGCTCGCCGACGGTCTTGCCCAGGACGGTGGGCGCGTCGAGGTGCAGGACGCCGAGCTCCTTCAGGCGGCGCGCCAGCAGCGCGCTGCCGCCCGCGTGGAACAGGTCGGTGGCGTTGTAGCGCCCGCCCGGGCTGAGATCGCACAGGTGCGGGGTGCGCTCGGAGATGCGGTCGAAGTCGTCGATCTCGAGGTCCACGCCCATCTCGCGGGCGACCGCCAGCAGGTGCAGCACGCCGTTCGTGGAGCCGCCGCTGGACGTGATCGCGGCGATCGCGTTCTCCAGCGACGCGCGCGTGATGAGGTCGTGCGGGCGCAGGTCGCGGCGCAGGACGTCCATGACGAGGACGCCGGCGTCGTAGGCGGCCTGGGCCTTCGACGCCTCCTGGGCCGGGATGCCCGACGGGCCCATCGGCGAGATGCCCATCATCTCGAACGCCATCGCCATCGTGTTCGCCGTGAACTGGCCGCCGCAGGCGCCCGCGCCCGGGCTGGCGACCGCCTCCAGCTCGTGCAGCTCGGCCTCGGTCATCGTCCCCGCCGCGACCTTGCCGACGGCCTCGAAGACGTCGAGGATGCTCACGTCGCGGCCCTGGAAGCGCCCGGGCGGGATCGAGCCGCCGTAGAGCATCACGCTGGGGACGTCGAGGCGGGCGAGCGCCATGACCGTGCCCGGGATCGTCTTGTCGCAGCCGCTCAGCGCGACGACCGCGTCGAACAGGTAGCCGCGCGCGGTCAGCTCGATCGAGTCGGCGATCACCTCCCGGCTGATGAGGCTCGCCTTCATCCCCGACGTGCCCATCGTGATGCCGTCGGAGACCGCGATCGTGTTGAACTCCATCGGCGTGCCGCCGGCGGCGCGGATGCCCTCCTTGACCTTCGCGGCCAGCGCGCGCAGGTGGAAGTTGCAGGGCATCGCCTCGATCCACGTGGAGGCGACGCCGACGATCGGGCGGCTCAGCGCCTCCTCGTCGAAGCCGATGCCCTTCAGGTACGCGCGGGCGGGGGCGCGCTCGACACCCTCGGTCAGGGCGCGGGAACGGTGCTTGAGATCGGTCCCGGCGCCCGCGGCGCTCACGGCGCGGAGACGCTCCCCTGGCGGCGTTCGCGGGCGGCGCGCTGGCGCTCCCACTCCGACAGGCGCCACAGGTCGCGCTGCACCTGGCGCGGGTCGACCTGGCGGCCGGGCAGGTGCATGTTGGACTCGGCGATGAGGCGGCGCTCGTCGCCGGTCAGCGCCATCCACTTCGCCAGCACGTCGTCGGAGTCCGGCAGCCGCGCCGACCCGTACGGGCGCGTCTCGTCGGGGAACTCGACGCAGTACTCGTTCAGCAGCCGGCGGGTCTGGGGCAGGAACGCGACGATCGGCTTGTGCGGGTAGATCAGGTACGCGTACGGCGCGCCGGCGAGCGGGTCGCGCGCGGCGCCGCGCCGCGGGCCGTCGGCGATCGTCCCCCACACGCGGATGAAGCCGAGGTCGCGGTACATCTCCCACTCCTCGTCGTTGACGCACGAGCGCAGCAGCTCGCGCGCGCGCTGCTCGGCGCGGCGCTCGCGGCCCGGGTCGTAGTCGAACGTGGGGACGCGCGCGCGGCGGGCGCGGTGGCGCGCGATGGCCTCCGACACGCTCGGCCAGCAGACCTCCCAGAGCAGCGCGACGATGACGATCCCGGCTGCGGTGAGCGCGAGCAGCATGGCCCGGCCTACCGGCCGCCGGCGGCCTTGGGGAAGAAGATCACGCGCTCGGCGTCGCGCGGGACCTCGCCGAAGTCGCGCACGAGCTGCGCCTCGCGGCGGCCGCCGCGCGTGGCGGTCGGCACCGCCGCCCACATGCCCTGGTCGAGCTGCTCGCGGAACGCCTCGATCAGCTCGCGCTCCTGCTCGGGCACCTCCACGTCGCCCTCCGCAAGGAGCACCTCGCCATGCCCGGGCTTCATCCGCAGCAGCCGCATCGCCGCCCGCGATTATGACAAAGGGGGACCGCCGTCAGGGGCGCCCGTCGCCGTCCGCGGTCAGACCGAGCACGTTCACCGGTCCGGCCCCGTGCCCGATCTCCCGCAGGCCGTCGCGCACCGCCTCGCCGGCGATGCGGCGCGCCACCCGCGCCGCCTCCTCCAGGTCGAGCCCGCGGGCGAGCTGCGCGGCCAGCACCGACGAGTGCGTGCAGCCCGACCCGTGGGCGGCGCCGTCGGGGTGGCGCTCGCCCGGGAGCGCGACGAACCGCTCGCCGTCGAACAGCAGGTCGGTCGCCTCGTCGCGGTGCCCGCCGGTGATGACGACCGCCCCGGCGCCGAAGCCGTGGATCGCCCGCGCGACGTCCTCCAGCGGCGCGTCGGCGTCGTCGAGCGCGGCGAGCACGCGCGCCTCGGCCACGTTCGGCGTCGCGACCGTGGTCAGCGGCAGGATGCGCTCCCGCAGCGCGCGCTCGGCCTCGGGCTCCAGCAGCCGCCCGCCGGACTCGGCCACCATCACCGGGTCGACGACGATCGGCACCGGCTCCGGGAGCGCCCGCAGCGCCCGCTCGACGGCCGCGATCGTGGGGACCGAGCCGAGCATGCCGATCTTGATCGCGTCGAGGCCGATGTCCTCGGCCACGGCGGCGATCTGGCCCTCGATGATGTCCGGCGCCACCGGTTGGACAGCGCGCACCTCGACGGTGTTCTGGACGGTGATCGCGGTGATCGCCGTCATGCCGTGGGCGCCGCAGCGGGCGAACGCCTTGAGGTCGGCCTGGATGCCGGCTCCGCCACCCGAGTCGGAGCCCGCGATCGAGAGGACGCGTGGTATCGCCATGAGGCGACCAGGGTAGGCGGCTCATCCCGATTCCAGGGCCACGACGTAGCCGCCGCCCGGCAGGCGCCGCACGTGGCCCAGCAGCTCCAGCTCGGTCAGGCCGGCGAGCGCGGCCGAGACCGGCACGCCGGCGCCCGCCAGCCGGTCCGGCGTGTCGAGCCCGGACGCGACCGCGGCGTGCAGGGCCCGCAGGCGCTCGGGCACCGCGCCCGGCCCCGGCCCGCGCCGCTGCCACCCGCCGACCCCGCACGCGAGGTCCAGCGCGTCCTCGGCGCCGCGGATGACGTGCGCGCCGTCGGCCAGCAGCGCGTTCGGCCCGCGCGCCAGCGGCGAGGTCACCGCGCCGGGCACCGCCCCGACGTCGCGACCCAGGTCGCGGGCGAAGTCGGCGGTGATCAGCGACCCGGAGCGCTCGCGCCCCTCGACCACGACGGTGAGCCGGGCGAGCGCCGCGATCAGCCGGTTGCGCGCCGGGAAGCACCAGCGCTGCGCGCGCGTGCCCGGCGGCATCTCCGACACGACGCTCCCGCGCTCGCGGATCGCCACGTACAACCCGTGCTTGCTGGCCGGGTACGGACGCTCCGCGCCGCCGGCGAGCACGGCGAGCGTGGCGCCGCCGCCCTCCAGCGCGCCCTCGTGCGCCGCGGAGTCGACGCCGAGCGCCATCCCGCTGACGACGGTGACGTCGGCGCTGGCCAGGCCCCGCCCCAGCCCGCGCGCCACCTGGGCGCCGTAGCCGGTCGCGCGGCGGGCGCCGACGACCGCAACCGCCGGCTGATCGTCCGCGGTGAGCGCCAGGAAGCGCTCGACGTCGCCGGCCACATGCAGGACCGCCGGCGCGTCGGGCAGCTCATGCAGCGCCGAGGGGTAGCGGGCGTCGTGGCGGCAGATCGCCGTCAGCCGGGCGCGCCGCACGGCGTCGCGCGCCACGTCGGGCGCGAACGCCTCGTAGGACCGCGCGATGCCCGGGCTCGCGCCGGCCGCCCGCATGAGGTCGCGGTCGCCGAGCGCGAGCAGCAGCGGGATGCGGGCCGCGCCGGTCCGGCGCGCGTACTCGATGCGGCCGGCGAGCGTGGCCACCAGCCAGGCGCGGCGCAGGCAGGCCGCACAGGGCGCACCCGCCGCCGGCGGCGCCGCCGCGGCGGCCCGGGCCGGGGCGCTCACGCCGCCTCCCGCACGGGCGTCACGGGCTCGCCGCGGAAGTTCAGCGCCTCGACCACGTCGCCGGCGCCGACCTCGTCCCGGCCGGCCAGGTCGGCGATCGTCTGGGCCACGCGCAGCACCCGGTCGTGGGCGCGGGCGCTGATCGCGCCCTCGTCGTAGCTGTGGGCGAGCTGGGCGCGCGCGCCAGGCGCGAGGCGCACGAGGCGCCGCACCAGCGCCGCGTCCATGTGCGCGTTGCACGTCACCCCGGCCGCCGTCAGCCGCGCGGCCTGGCGGGCGCGCGCGGCGAGCACCGCGGCGCGCACGGTCGCCGTGTCCGTCGACGGCGGCGCCGCAAGCGCGGCGGCGGTCGGCCGCTCGACGTCGACGACGACGTCGATGCGGTCCAGCAGCGGGCCGCTGAGGCGCCGCCGGTGCCGGGCGTGATCGCTCTCGGTGCAGCGGCAGCGCTTCGGATCGGCCGCGTGCCCGCACGGGCACGGGTTGGTGGCGGCCACGAGCATGAACCGGGTCGGGAAGCGCGCGGCGCGCTGGCCGCGGATGATCGTGACGTGGCCGTCCTCGAGCGGCTGGCGCAGCGCGTCGAGCGCGTTGCGGTTGAACTCGCTGAGCTCGTCGAGGAACAGCACGCCGTGGTGGGCGAGCGTCGCCTCGCCGGGCGCCGGGAGGGCGCCGCCGCCGACCAGGCCCGACGGGGAGATCGTGTGGTGCGGAGCGCGGAACGGGCGCTCGTCGACGAGCCCGCCCGCCGTCTCGGCGCCGGCGACCGAGTGGATCCGCGTGACCTCGATCGCCGCGTCGCGCTCCAGCGGCGGCAGGATGCCGGGGATGCGTCGCGCGAGCATCGTCTTGCCCGTGCCCGGCGCGCCGCGGAGCAGCAGGTTGTGCCCGCCCGCCGCGGCCACCTCGACGGCCCGGATCGCCGCCCACTGCCCGCGGACGTCGGCGAGATCGGGCGCCGGGCGGGCCGGGCGCTCAGGGGCTCGCGGGTCCGGCAGCGGCGGGACGGCCTCCGCCCCGTCGAGGATGCGGCCGAGCTCGGCGAGGGTGTCGACGCCCACGATCTCGAGATCGCCGGCCAGCGACGCCTCCGGCGCGCGGTCGCGCGCGACGACCAGCCCGTCCAGCCCGGCGCGGCGCGCGGCCTCGGCCACCGCGAGCGTCCCGCGGCACCCGCGCACCTCGCCGGCCAGCGACAGCTCGCCGTAGATCGCCCGGCGCGCGACCGACGCGGCCGGCACCTGGCCGCTGGCCGCCAGCACCGCGCACGCGATCGGCAGGTCGAACCCCGAGCCGTTCTTGCGCAGGTGCGCGGGCGCGAGGTTGACCACGATCCGCCGCTGCGGGAACTCGAACCCGCTGTTGAGCAGCGCGCCCCGCACCCGCTCGCGCGCCTCGCGCACGGCGAGGTCCCCGAGCCCGACGATCACGAACGCGGGCAGGCCCGCGCGCACGTCGACCTCGACGGCGACGGGCCGGGACTCGAGGCCGACGATGCAGAAGGTGGTGATGCGAGCGAGCACGCCGGCGACGCTAGACGGCCGCGTGTGACGAAACAGCACCGGTTTGCCACGCGACACGCGCGGAATCGACACGGCTTCGCGCAGGTCACGGCGGCCGCGCGGTTCCGTCGCGAAGTCGCCGCGATTCTGGTGCGGACAGGTGCTGATCCGTCGCATCTCGAGGCGTACGGTCGGCCGGCATGTCCGACGACCTCCGCCACCGCCTCGGCCGCCTCGGCGAGGACCTCGCGGCCGCTCACCTCGAGCGCCGGGGGTTCGAGGTGGTCGCCCGCAACCACCGCACGCGCTACGGCGAGATCGACCTGATCGGCTACGACGGCCACACGCTCGCGTTCGCGGAGGTCAAGACGCGGCGGGCCGGGTCGGGCGCGCCCTGGGACGCGCTCGGACCGGCGAAGTGCCGCCAGGTGCGCCAGATGGCCCGCGCGTGGCTCGCGGAGACGACCGACCGGCCGCGCGGCGCCGAGCTGCGCTTCGACGCGATCGGCGTGGTGATCGACGCGCGCGGGCGCCTCGTGCGCCTGGACCACCTCGAGGGGGCGTTCTGAGTGCCCGCGGCGGTGGGCCGGCCGCGGGCCGGGGACGCTCGAGCGCCGGCCCTACAGGGTCAGCTGCTGGTAGGCCAGCGACTGGAACGACAGCCGGTGCAGCGGGGACACGCCGAGCCGCCGGATCGCCTCCCGGTGCTCGGGCGTGGAGTAGCCGACGTGGTCGGCGAAGCCCCAGCCGGGATGGCGCTCGTCGGCGCGGCGCATGAAGCGGTCGCGCGAGACCTTCGCGACGATCGAGGCGGCGGCGATCGCGGCGCTCGTGGCGTCGCCGTCGACGATCGCGCGCGTGTCCCACTCGAAGTCCTTGCCGAGCGAGAACCCGTCGCTGAGGCAGATGCAGCCGGGGACCGCGACCCCGCGGAGGGCGTCGCGCAGCGCGGCCAGGTTCGTGCGGTGCAGGCCGCGGCGGTCGATGCCGCGCGCGCAGCGCGAGACGACGTGGACGCGCGCGGCGATCCGCAGCACCCGCGGGTACAGCTCCTCGCGGGCCTCGGGCGTGTGCTGCTTGGAGTCGTTCAGGGCCGAGAGCGCGCGCACGTCGGACGGGCGCAGGCGCTCGAGGTCGAACAGGACGGCGGCGGCGACGAGCGGGCCGGCGAGGCAGCCCCGGCCGGCCTCGTCGGCGCCGGCCACCCAGCGGACGCCGAGACGGCGGTCGTGCTGGAAGAGGCGGCGCCCGCGCTTGGCCGGACGGCGGCTAGAGGAGGCCGATCCGGTCTGGCGGCCAGTACGTGGCGAAGGCACCACCGATGATCCAGTCTCGGGGGACGGGACCCCAGAAGCGGCTGTCGTCGGACTCGCCACGGTTGTCGCCCATCATGAACCAGTGGTCGGCGGGAACGGTGATCTCGTCCATGAACGTGCAGGCGCCGCCGATCCCGCACTCGCGGATGAACGGCTCGTTCTGCAGCTCGCCGTTGAGGATGACATGACCGTTCTCGATCGCGATCCGGTCGCCCGGGCCCGCGACGATGCGCTTGATGTAGTTCGTGTCCAGCCGCTCGCGCGTCGGCCGGTCGCACGGGCGGCCCGTGCCGCGGCCGGCGTCGGGGTTGCCGCAGGTGTCGCTGTCAGCGCCCTTCGGCGGGTGGAAGACGACGATGTCGCCGATCGACGGATCGCCGAAGCGATTGCCGATCCGGTTGACCAGCACCCGCTGGCCGATCTCGAGCGTCGGCACCATCGACGGCGACGGGATGCGGTAGGGCTTGACCAGGAAGGCCTGGATGCCGAGGGCCAGCCCCAGCGCAACCGCGATGATGATGGCGAGCTCGAGGAACCACGCGCCCGTCCAGGGCTCGTGCTTCTTCTTGGTCTTCACGCCTTCTCGTCGGCCTCAGCGGCCTCAGAGGGCTCCTCGTCGGGAGCCTCGGCGGCGTCCGCCGCACCTGCGGCGTCCGCCGGAGCCTCGGCCTCGGCCTCGGCCGGAGCCTCGGCGTCGGTCTCGGCAGGCTCGGTGGCGACCTCGGCCGGCGCCTCCGCCGTGACGTCCTGCGCCTCGGCGTCCTGCGCCTCAGCGGCGTCGGTCGACTCCGCGGCCTCCGCCTCGGCGGCCGCGGCCTGCGCCTCGGCGGCCTCGGCCTCGGCGGCGGGGTCGTGAACCAGACCCGGCTCCACGGTCTTCTCGGGGCCGACGTAGCGGCGCTCGCGCACGCGGGCGCGCTTGCCGACGCGATCGCGCAGGTAGTAGAGCTTCGCGCGGCGGACGTCGCCGCGGGCGGCGACCTCGATCTTCTCGATCTTGGGCGAGTGGACGGGGAACGTGCGCTCCACGCCGACGCCGAAGGACTGCTTGCGGACGGTGAAGGTCTCGCGCACGCCGTGGCCCTGGCGCTTGATCACGACGCCCTCGAACACCTGGGTGCGTCGGCGCGAGCCCTCGATCACCTGGAAGTGGACGCGGACGCGGTCGCCGGCCTGGAAGGCGGGGACCCGGCGCAGCTGAGCGCGCTCGAGGGTTTCGATGACGGAAGACATGAGAGGGATCGGCGGGGCCGTGGTCGTTGGCATGGGTCGGCCCGGCGCGGAGCGATCATGGTAGCGGAGCGCTCGCCCGGTGATCCGCGTGCGCGCTCAGCCGGCGCCGCGCTCCCGGCTGCGCTCCCGGCGCCACTGGCGCACCAGGGCGTGGTTGCCCGACAGCAGCACGTCGGGCACCGCGTGGCCGCGCCACACCGCGGGGCGGGTGTAGTGCGGGTACTCCGGGTTGCCGCCGAGCTCCTGCGAGAACGACTCCTCGGCCGCCGAGTCCTCGTGGCCCAGCGCGCCGGGCAGCTTGCGCAGGACCGCGTCGCAGACGACCATCGCCGCGAGCTCGCCGCCGCTGAGCACGTAGCGCCCGACGCTCAGCGTGTCGCTCGCGAGGTACTGGATGATCCGCTCGTCGAAGCCCTCGTAGCGCCCGCACAGCAGCGTGATCGCGGGCTCGGCGGCCAGCTCGTTCACGTAGGCGTCGTCGAGCACGCGCCCGCCCGGGGTGAGCGCGATGACGCGGCGCTGCTCGCGCACGGTCATCGCGTCCTCGACCTCGTACCAGCCGGCGAGCGCCTGCTCCATGACGTCGACGCGCAGGACCATCCCGGCGCCGCCGCCGAACGGCGTGTCGTCGACCTGGCGGCCCGAGAGCGTCGTGTAGTCGCGCGGGTTGACGCAGTTCAGCGTCGTGCCCGACGCCAGGACGTTGCGGACGTGGCGCTGCGTGCGAAACCACTCGAACCACTCCGGGAACAGCGTGAAGACGTCGACGTCCATCGCCGGCTCAGCCCTCCTCCCCCAGGAACTCGAGCCGCACGTGGATCGTGCGGGTCTCGATGTCGACCTCGCGGATCGCGTCGCGCACGAGCGGGACGAGGAGGTCGGGCGCCCCGGGGCGGTCGACCTCCAGCAGCTCGCACGACGGATAGGCCAGCAGCCGGCGGACCGTGCCGACCCGCAGCTCGCCGTCGACGACCACGCAGCCCTCCAGGTCCTCGGCCCAGTACTCGTCCTCCTCCAGCGGCGGGGCGGCCGAGCGCGGGACGCGCAGCTCGCGGCCGCGCAGCGCCTCGGCGGCGTCGCGCGACGAGGCGCCGGACAGGCGGACGATCGGGCGCGCGGGGGTGCCGGCGCGGCGCTCGACGGTGCGCGGCGTGCCGTCCACGGTCACCTCGGCCCCCGGCGCCAGCAGCTCGGGGCGGGGCCGCAGCACGTGGAACGAGCCGTCGAGCCCATGGGGCCGGCCGACCACGCCGGCGACGAGCTCACTCGACGATGTCGACAAGGACGCGGCGGTTCTCGCGGACCGCGGCGGCCTTCACGACCGTGCGCAGGGCGTTGGCCGTGCGTCCGCCGCGACCGATGACCTTGCCGTAGTCGTCGTCGGCCACGGCCAGCTCGAGGACGATCGTGCCGTCGTCCTCCTCGAACTGCTCGACCGACACCTCGTCGGGCTCGTCGACCAACCGGCGGGCGAGCTCCTCGAGCAGCTCCTTCATGGCGTGCGGATCAGGCGATGCCCTGGATGCGCAGCAGCTTGCGCACCGTGTCGGTGGGCTGAGCGCCACGCTCGAGCCACGCCTTGATGCGCTCCTCGTCGAGCGTGATGGTCGACGGGTCGGTCTGCGCGTTGTAGTGGCCGACGGTCTCGATGACGCGGCCGTCGCGCGGGGACCGCTGGTCGGCGACGACGACGCGCCAGACGGGGTCCTTCTTCCCGCCGATGCGGGTCAGTCGAAGTCGAACTGCCATAGACGGCAAGAGAGTAGCGGGTCGCGCTAGCGGCCCGCCTGGCGCATGAGCGCGCCGATGTCGGGCATCTTGCCGCGCCCGACCTGCTGCATCAGCTTCTTCATCTGGCCGAACTGCTTGATGAGGCCGTTGACCTGCTGGACGCTCGTGCCCGACCCCTTGGCGATGCGCAGCCGGCGCGAGCCGTTGATCAGCTCCGGCCGCCGGCGCTCCTCCGGGGTCATCGACAGGATGATCGCCTGGACGCGGTCGAGCTCGCGCTCGTCGACCTTCAGGTTCTTGAGCTGGTTGCCGGCGAAGCCGGGGATCATCCCCAGCAGCGACTGCAGCGGCCCCATCCGGCGCATCATCTTCAGCTGCGACAGGAAGTCCTCGAACGTGAACTCGCCCTTGCGCAGGCGGCGCTCGAGGTCCTTGGCCTCGCGCTCGTCGAACTGGTCCTGCGCCTTCTCGATGAGCGACATGACGTCGCCCATGCCGAGGATGCGCTGGGCCATGCGGTCGGGATGGAAGCGCTCGAACTGGTCGAGCTTCTCGCCCGTCGACGCGTAGAGGATCGGCTTGCCGGTGACGGCCTTGACCGAGAGCGCGGCGCCGCCGCGGGCGTCGCCGTCGAGCTTGGTCATCACGACGCCGTCGAACTGGACGGCCTCGGCGAACTGCTCGGCGACGTTGACCGCGTCCTGGCCGGTCATCGCGTCGACGACGAGCAGGATCGCGTGCGGGCGCACGACCTTTCGGATGCGCACGAGCTCGTCCATCAGGTCGGCGTCGACGTGCAGGCGGCCGGCGGTGTCGACGATCAGCACGTCCTTGCCGTCCTGCTTGGCGCGGTCCAGCGCCCAGCCGGCGATGTCGACCGGGTCGCGGTCGGTGCCCTGCTCGTAGACGGTCGCGCCGGCCTGGGCGCCGACCTTGATCAGCTGGTCGACCGCGGCCGGGCGGTACACGTCGCAGGCGGCGACCGCGACCGACGAGTCGTTCTCCTTGGCCAGCAGCTTGGCCAGCTTGGCGGTGGCCGTCGTCTTGCCCGAGCCCTGCAGGCCGGCCATCAGGATCACGGTCGGCGGCCGGGGCGAGAACGCGATGCCGGCGGCCGCGCCGCCCATCAGGTCGGTGAGCTCGTCGTTGACGATCTTCACGACCTGCTGGCCGGGGTTGAGCTGGCCGAGCACGTCGGCGCCCAGCGCGCGCTCCTTCACCCGCGCCGTGAACGACTTGACCACCTTGAAGTTGACGTCCGCCTCCAGCAGCGCGAGGCGGATCTCGCGCATCGCCGTGTTGACGTCGTTCTCGGTCAGCGTGCCGCGCGCGCGGACGTCGGAGAGCGTGGCCTGGAGCTTCTCGGAGAGGGCGTCGAACACCGTCGTCCAAGAGTAGGGGTAGCCGTATGGGCGGCGCTCCGGCCGGGCTCTACCGTTGCCGCCGTGCTTCCGCTGCGACGCCTCGCCTACCTGCTGCTGAGCTTCCCGCTCGGCACCACCTGGTTCGTGGTGCTCGTGACCGGCATCTCGACGGGCCTCGGCCTGGCGATCACGCTGATCGGCATCCCGATCCTGATCGGGATGCTGTGGCTCATCCGCTGGATGGCCCAGGCCGAGCGCGCCTGCATCCGCACGCTGCTCGACGTCGACGCGACCGCCCACTACCGCGTGCCCGAGCGGCCGGGGATCGGCGCGCAGATCGTCACCCGCCTCGGCGACCCGCAGACCTGGAAGGACCTCGTCTACCTGATCGCGCAGTTCCCGATCGGGATCATCTGGTTCGTCGTCGCGGTCGTGCTCGTGACGGTCTCGCTCGGCCTGCTGCTCGCGCCCACCTACTACTGGGCCGACTCGAGCGGGATCGAGGTCGGCCTGTTCGACGCCGACACGCTGCCCGAGGCGCTCGCGCTCGTCCCGGTCGGCGCGCTGTGCTGCTGGATCACCTGGCACCTCGTGAACCTGCTCGGCCGCCTGCACGGCGCGTGGGCCCGCCTGCTCCTCTCCTCCACCCCGGACCCGGAGCTGACCGCGCGCGTCGACGACCTGCGCTCCAGCCAGGCGCGGATCATCGAGGCCGCCGACGAGGCCCGCCGGCGCATCGAGCGCGACCTCCACGACGGCGCCCAGCAGCGCCTCGTGGCGCTGTCGCTGAAGCTCGGGCTCGCGCGCAAGCGGCTGGAGTCCGACGGCAACCCGGCCGGCGATCTGGTCGCCGAGGCCCACGAGGAGTCCAAGCTCGCGCTCGCCGAGCTGCGCGACCTGGCGCGCGGCATCCACCCGGCGATCCTCACCGAGCGCGGGCTGGGCCCGGCGATCGAGGAGCTCGCCGCGCGCGCGACCGTGCCGGTGACCGTCGAGGAGGTGCCCGACGAGCGGATGGCCCCCAACGCCGAGGCGGCCGCCTACTTCGTGGTGGCCGAGTGCCTGGCCAACGTCGCCAAGTACGCGCAGGCGAACGAGGCCACGGTCCGCGCCCGCCGCGAGGTCGGGCGCATCGTCGTCGAGGTCGCCGACGACGGCATCGGCGGCGCCGACCCCGCCGCCGGCTCGGGCCTGCGCGGCCTGGCCGACCGCGTCGAGGCGCTCGACGGCGTCCTCACCGTGCGCAGCGTCAGCGGCGAGGGCACCCTCGTGCGCGCCGAGATCCCGCTCGCCGTCGTGCGCGCGTAGCCGCTACGCCTGCGCCTGGGGCGGCGGCACCGGCCGCGGGCCCGACCCGGGCGCCGGGGTCGGCGCCGGCGACCCGTCGCGCGCCCCGCCACCGCCCGCGCCCCCGGCCAGCGTCGAGCCGAGGTTGCCCAGCGCGGTCGTCAGCTCCGACGGGATCACCCAGATCTTGTTGGCGTCGCCCTGCGCGATCTGCGGCAGCATCTGCAGGTACTGGTAGCTGAGCAGCGGCCCGTCGGGGTTGCCGGCGTGGATCGCGTCGAACACCGTCGCGATCGCCTTCGCCTCGCCGTCGGCGCGCGCGATCGCCGCGTCGCGCTCGCCCTCGGCGCGCAGCACCGCCGCCTGCTTCTCGCCCTCGGCGGTCAGCACCTGCGACTGCTTGACGCCCTCGGCGGTGAGGATCGCGGCGCGCCGGTCGCGCTCGGCGCGCATCTGCTTCTCCATCGCCTCCTGGATGGACGCCGGCGGCTCGATCGACTTGATCTCGACGCGGTTGATGCGGATCCCCCACTTGCCGGTCGCCTCGTCGAGGACGACGCGCAGCTGGCTGTTGACCTCCTCGCGCGAGGTCAGCGTCTGCTCGAGCGTCATGCCGCCGATCACGTTGCGCAGCGTGGTGATCGTGAGCTGCTCGATCGCCTGCAGCGGGTTGGCGACCTCGTAGGTGGCCGACTTGGCGTCGGTGATCGTGAAGTAGAGGACGGAGTCGATCTGCACGGTGACGTTGTCCTCGGTGATCACCGGCTGGGGCTGGAAGGCCACGACCTGCTCGCGCAGGTCCAGCAGCGGGCGCACCCGGTCGATGAACGGGATCACGATCGTGAGCCCCGGCTGCAGCGTGCGGCTGTAGCGGCCGAGACGCTCGACGACGCCGGCCCGCGCCTGGGGGATGATCCGGATCGTCTTCGCCGCCACGAAGAGGGCGAACAGGATGAGGACGCCGAGAACGATGAGCCCTGCCATGGGTTGTGCCTCTCTCGCTTTCTCTACTTGAGCATCAGTCCAGCAGCGCGGTGGCGCCGCGGATCTCGATCACGCTGACCTTCTCGCCCGGCTCGATGATGCGGTCCTCGTCGAACGCGCGCGCCGTCCACACCTCGCCGTCGATCCGGGCCACGCCGACGCCCTCGTCGTTGGAGATGCGCTCGAGCACCACGGCGGGGCGCCCGATGAGCGCCGCGGTGCCGGTCCGCAGCGCGGGCGGCTGGCGCAGGTGCCGCCGCGCGACCGGCCGCAGGAAGAGCAGCAGCAGGACCGACACGATCAGGAACACGAGCGACGACACGACCCAGCCGCCGCCGATGAGCGACACGATCGCGGCGACGACCGCGCCGCCGGCGAACGGGCCCAGGAAGAAGCTGACGGACGCGATCTCCCCCACGGCGAGGACGCAGGCCGCGACGACCCAGATCACCCACGGTTCCATGGGGCGGCAGGCTAACCCAGCCGGGCGCTCAGGCGCTCAGGAGCGCTCGCGCGAAGTCGTCCGCGTCGAACGGGCGCAGGTCCTCGAGGCTCTCGCCGATGCCGATGAGCTTCACGGGGATCCCGAGCTCGCCGGCGATCGCCAGCGCGATCCCGCCCTTCGCGGTGCCGTCGAGCTTGGTCAGGACGATCCCGTCGACCTGCACGGCGTCGGCGAACAGCCGCGCCTGGCGCAGCCCGTTCTGGCCGGTCGTCGCGTCGACGCTCAGCAGCGTCTCGTGCGGCGCGTCGGGCATCTGCTTGGCGATCACGCGGCGGACCTTGGCGAGCTCGGCCATGAGGTCGTCCTGCGTGTGCAGGCGCCCGGCGGTGTCGATGAGGATCACGTCGCAGCCCTGGGCGCGGCCCTGCACGATCGCGTCCCAGGCGACCGCGCCCGGGTCGGAGCCTTCGGGGCCGGTGACGATCGGCACGCCGGCCCGCTTCGCCCACCCCTCGAGCTGCTCGGTGGCGGCGGCCCGGAACGTGTCGGCGGCGCCGAGCATCACGCTCTTGCCGAGCTCGTTGCGCAGGTGCCAGGCGATCTTGCCCAGCGTCGTCGTCTTGCCGGTGCCGTTGACGCCGACCATCAGGATCACGGTCGGCTCGTGGCGCAGGTCGATGCGGTCGTCGCCGGTGCGGGCGAGGTCGGCCAGCAGCTCGGTGAGCCGGCGCGTGAGCGCCTCGCCGCCCTCCAGCCCGCCGGCCTCCGCCTCCTGCTCGAGCTGGCCGACGACCCGCGCGGTCGTGGCGGCGCCGACGTCGGCCATGATCAGCGCCTCCTCCAGGCGCTCCCACGTCTCGGCGTCGAGGTCGCCCTCGAACAGCGTCGCCTGGATCTCGGCGCCCAGCGCCTGCCGGGTCTTGGACAGGTTCTCGCGCAGCCGCCGGAAGAAGCCGCGGCGCCTCTCGGGCTCGGGCTCGGCGTCGGGGACGGCGGCCGCCGGGCCGTCGTCGGTGATGAACAGGTCTCGCCAGTCGCGGGCCATAGGCCCGCCACGATAGTGGCGGGCCCTACGCGGCCGACGGCTCGGCGGCCGTGAGCACGAACCCCTCGTAGCCGCTGGCCGCCACCTCGTCGCAGCGCTCCTTGTACGGGGTGACGCCGCCGAGGTAGGCCATGAACACGCGCGGCTTGCCCGGGATGTTCGCGCCCATCCACCACGAGTCCGCCCGCGTGAACAGCGTCGGCTCGGCCAGCTCGCGCACGTGCCGGGTCCACGCCTCCTGCGCCTCGGGGTCGGGCTCGATCGTCCGGATGTCGTGCTCGCGCAGGTACACGAGCAGGTCGGCGATCCAGTCGACGTGCTGCTCGATCGAGAGCGCGAAGTTGCTGACCACCGACGGGCTGCCCGGCCCGGTGACCGTGATCAGGTTCGGGAACCCGGCGACGCCGAGGCCGAGGTAGGTGTGCGGGCCGTCGGCCCACGCCTCGCGCAGCGTCAGCCCGTCGCGCCCGCGGGGGTTGATCGCCAGCAGCGGGCCGGTGACCGCGTCGTAGCCCGTGGCCATGACGAGCACGTCGAGCTCGTACTCGGCGTTCTCCGTGCGCACGCCGCGCTCGGTCACCTCGACGATCGGCGCCTCGAGCAGGTCGACGAGCGTGACGTTGTCGCGGTTGAACGTCTCGTAGTAGTCGGTGCCCTGGACCAGCCGCTTGGCCCCGAACGGGTACGAGGTCGGCTGCAGCTTGCGGGCGACCTCGGGGTCGTCGACGATCTCGGCGATCTTCGCGCGCACCCACCGCGCGCACGTCTCGTTGGCCTCCTCGTCGAACAGCAGGTCCGAGAAGGCGCCCATCAGCTCGGGTCCGCCGCGGTCCCAGCGGCGCTGGTACTCGGCGTTGCGCTCCTCCTCGCTGACCTCCAGCGCGCTCTTGGGGTTCAGCTCGAGCCGGAACCCGAACGGGGTCGTCCAGCACTCCTGGCGGAACTCGTCGTAGCGCGCCTTCGTCTCGCGCACGAACTCCTCGCTGAGCGGGTGGTTCGCGGCCGGGACGACGTAGTGCGGCGTGCGCTGGAACACGTACAGGTGCTCGGCGTCCTGCGCCAGCAGCGGGATCACCTGGACGCCCGACGAGCCGGTGCCGATCACGCCGACGCGCCGGCCGGAGACGTCGACGCCCTCCTCGGGCCACAGGCCGGTGTGCACGAGCTGCCCGCGGAAGTTGTCGATGCCCGGGAACGGCGGCTTGTTGGGCAGCGACAGGTTCCCCGACGCGGCGACCAGGAAGCGCGCGCGCACGCGGTCGCCCTGGTCGGTCTCGACGATCCAGCGCTCGGCGTCCGCGTCCCACGCGGCGTCGGTCACCCGCGTGCGGAACTTGAAGCTGCGGCGCAGGTCGTGGCGGTCGGCGACGGTCTCGAAGTAGGCGAGGATCTCCTCCTGGGCGCCGTAGCGCTCCTTCCAGGTCCACTCCTGCGCGAGCTCCTTGTCGAACGAGTAGCAGTACTCCATCGACGCGACGTCGCAGCGGCAGCCCGGATAGCGGTTCCAGCGCCAGGTGCCGCCGACGCCGTCGGCCGCCTCGAAGCCCTGCACGTCGAGATCCAGGCCGCGCAGGCGGTGGACCGCGTAGAGGCCGGAGAAGCCCGCGCCGATGACGACGACGTCGGCGTCGCGCCGGATGGCGCTCATCGGTCCGCCTCCTCGTCCAGGCGCTGCGCCAGCCACCGGCTGGCGTCCGCGCTGGCCTCCGCGCCCTCCGACAGCATGAACGCGAACGACTGCCACACGTGCGGCATCTGCGGCCACACGTCGAGCGTGGCGCGCACGCCGCACTCGCCCGCGCGCCCCGCGAGCGCGACCGCGTCGTCGAGCAGGATCTCGCACGAGCCGACGGTGATCAGCAGCGGCGGCAGCCCGGTGAGGTCGGCCAGGACGGGCGAGGCGAGCGCGTTCGCCGGGTCGGCGCCGTTCAGGTAGCGCTCGGCGCTCGCGCGCAGGTCCCCGGGCGTCAGCGACAGGTCCTCGTCGGCCTTCCCCTCCATCGAGGGCGTGTCGCAGCGCAGGTCCGCCCACGGCGACAGCAGCAGCGCGCCGGCGGGCATCGGCAGCCCGGCGTCGCGGGCGGCGACGAGCAGCGACGCGGCCAGCCCGCCGCCCGCGGAGTCGCCGGCGACGACGATCTGCCCGGGCGCGCGGCCCTCGTCGAGCAGCCCGCGGTAGGCGGCGAGCGCGTCGTCCACGGCGGCCGGGAACGGGTGCTCGGGCGCGAGGCGGTAGTCGATCGCCAGGCCGGTCGCGCCGGCGTCGCGGGCCAGTCCCGAGAAGAAGGCGCGGTAGCCGTGCGCGGAGCCGATCAGGAACGCCCCGCCGTGCAGGTACAGCATCACCCGCTCGTCGCTGGCCCCGGGCGCGACCGAGCGCAGCGCGGGGATGCCGCCGACGGACGTCTCCTCGAACGCGATCGACTCGTCGAGGGGCGAGTGGGAGAGCATCTCCTCGAAGTTCGTGCGCGCGACGTCGACGGGCCCGGCCAGCGCCAGATCCATCTCGCGCAGGATCGACCGGACCTCCTCGAGCTCCTGCAGGCTCATGCCTCTCTCTCCTCCTGGTGGGACCGCGGCGAACGCTACGACCCCGCGCGCGGTCCGTCCTGACCGTGCGTGCAGGGCTGCTTGATCGCTAGCGCGAGGCGGCGGCGAGCGCGACGGCGACCGCGAACAGGGAGCGCGCCAGCGACGGGCCGACGTACACGGTCCCCAGGTCCGGGTGATGGGAGAAAGGTGACATGGGCGTCATCTTTGCAGCCGGAGCGTGCTCCGGGTGGGAGATGCGTCACGCAGTGACGTCGCGGCGTCAGGCCGCTTCGGCGGGCGCCGGCGCCGGCTCGCGCTTGGGCAGGCGCCGGCTGACGACCTTCGAGACGCCGTCGCCCCCCATCGACACGCCGTACAGGCAGTCGGCGGCCTCCATCGTCTTCTTCTGATGGGTGACGACGATGAACTGGGCCCGATCGGCGTACCGCGTCAGCAGGCCCAGGAAGCGCTCGAGGTTGAGGTCGTCCAGCGCGGCCTCGACCTCGTCGAGGATGTAGAACGGGCACGGCCGCGCCAGGAAGACCGCGAACAGGAACGCGACCGCGGTCATCGACTTCTCGCCGCCCGACAGCAGCGTCAGGCGCTTCATCGACTTGCCGGCCGGCGTGATCTCGATCTCGACGCCGAGGAGGTCCTCCTCCTCCGTGGGCGCGTCCTCGGCCTCGGCGGCGGCCTCGATCGCCTCCTCGGAGGGCGGCTCGCCGTTCTCGGCCTCCATCCCGCCCAGGACGGGGCGCGGGCCGGCGTCCTCGCGCACGAGCCGCAGGCGTCCGCGGCCGCCCGGGAAGACCTGCTCGGCGAGCTCCTCGAAGTTCTTGGCCGCCGCCGCGAACGTCGCCTCGAACGTCTCGCGGATCTCGCGGTCGGTGTCGCGGATGAGCTGCTTGAGCTCGCGCAGCGCGGTCTCCAGGTCCTGGCGCTGGGCCTCGAGCTCCTCGACGTGGGCGACCGCCTCGGCGTACTCCTCCTTGGCCAGCGGGTTGACCGGCCCGAGCTGCTCGCGGCGCTTGGCCAGCCGCTCGATGCGGGCGCGCAGCTGCTCGGCCTCCTGCGGGTCGAGCGGCTCGGTGGCCGGCTCGGCCTCGAGGCCCAGCTTCTCGGCCAGCTCGCCGAGCTCGTGCGTGGCCTCGGCCTCAGCGTCGCGCAGCTGCTGGGCGCGGACCTCGGCGGCGGTGACCGCCTCGCCGCGCTCGCGCAGCAGCGTCTGGATCTCGGCCTCCTCGCGGGCGCACGCGCGCAGGCGCTCGGCGACGCCCTCGCCGGCGGCGCGATCGGCCGCCAGCTCCGCCTCGAGCGCCTCGACGCGATTGGTCACGGCGGCCCCGACGCGGCCGAGCGTCTCGGCCAGCGCGCGCGCCTGCGGCTCCAGCCGCTCGTCGGCGGCGCGCTGGGCGCGCAGGAAGTCCAGGCGGCGGGCGCGCTCGGCGCGCTCGCGGGCGGCGCGCTCGGCGGTGCGCCGCTCGGCGGCCAGCTCGCCCTCGACCTGGGCGCGGCGCACGGCGCTCGCGCCCTCCTGCGGCGCCTTGCGGCGCTGCTCGATGAGCCAGCCGGCGCGGCGCAGCTCCTCGGCGGCCGCGGAGCGGTCGCGATCGGCCTGGCGGGCCGCGCGGTCGGCCTCCTCGCGGGCGGCGTCCGCCGCGGCGACCGCCTCGGCGGCCCGCTCGGCGGCGGCCAGCGCGGCCTGCTCGGCCTGGACGGCGCGCTCGGAGTCGGCGATGAGCCGGTCGCGGCGGTTGCGCTCGGCCAGGACGCGCTCGGCGCCGCCGGCGGCGACCTGGCGCAGCTCGCGCGTGGACGGCGACCAGGCGCGGCCCGTCCGCGTGACCGCGGTCCCGGCGAAGCCGGCGGGCAGGTCGGCGAGGTCGTCGACGACCCACACCGAGCGCAGCAGCGCCAGCGCCGCCTCGGGGCCCTGCACCAGCTCGGCCAGCGCGACCGCGCCGGGCACCGGCGGCTCGCCCGCGGCGGCGGCCTCCGCCGGGCCGGCGTCCCCGCCGAGCACGAGCGCGCGGGCCCCGTCGCGGCCGGCGCGGTCCAGCAGCGACGCGCCCGCGTCGAGGTCGTCGACCAGCGCGGCGCCCAGCCGGCCGTCGAGCGCGGCGGCGAGCGCGAGCTCGTAGCCGTCGGCGACCTGCAGCTCGCCCGACAGCGCCCGCGCGCCGCCCGGCGCGCCGGCGTGGGAGCGCAGGAACTGGTTGGCGGCGGCCAGCTCGGCGCCGACCTTGGCGGCCTCGCGGCGGGCCGCCTCGACGGCCTTCTCGGCCTCGCGGCGGTCGCGGCGCGCCGCCTCCGCGGCGGCGTCGGCCTCGGCGAGCGCGGCGCGCGCGGTCGTGACGGCCTCCTGCAGCTCCTCGGCGCGCGCCTGCGCGGCGGTGCGCTCGGCCTCGAGCGCCGCCAGCTCGCGCTTCAGCTCCTCCTCGTGCTCGCGGTCGAGGCGCTCCAGCTCGGCCTCGAGCTGGGCGATCCGCTCGCGCCCCTCCTCGTCGGGGGCGTCCGCGGCGGCCTCGGCCTCCAGCGCGGCGATCTGCACGCCGCGGCGCTCGATGCGCTCGGCCAGCGACGCGGCCATCTCCTGCGCGCGCTCCAGGCGCAGCTCGATCTTGTCGCGGGCGCCGCGCGCGGCGTACACGCGGTTGGCCAGCGCCTCGCGCTGCTCGGTGCGCGCGGCCAGCGCCTCCTCGGCCTCCTGGCGGCGGCGGGCCACGTCGGCCAGGCGCTGCTCGGCCTCGGCGCGGGCCGCCTTCGCCGCCTGCGCGGCCGCCTCGGCCTCGGCCAGGCCGGCGCGGCGCGCCCGCACCGCCTCGCGCGCCAGCTCCCAGCGCGCCTCGTTGGCCTGGCGCTCCAGGCGCTCGTGCAGCTCGGCCGCCTCCGCCTGGCGCTTGAGCGGGCGCAGCCGGGTGCGCGCCTCGCGCTCGACGTCCAGGGCGCGGTCGAGGTTGTCCTGCGTGCGCTCGAGCTTGAGCTGCGCGCGGCGGCGGCGCTTGCGGTGCTTGCCCAGCCCGGCGGCCTCCTCGATGAGCAGCCGGCGGTCCTTCGGCTTGGACGTGACGATCGCCTCGATGCGCCCCTGCGAGACGACCGAGTGCATCTCCTTGCCCAGGCCGGTGTCGGACAGGACCTCGAGCACGTCGACGAGCCGGCACTTGGCGCCGTTGAGGCGGTACTCGCCCTCCCCGCTGCGGTCGAGGCGGCGCATGATCGAGATCTCGCTGAACGGGAGCTGCTCGCTGCCGTCGCCGTTGTCGAGGACGAGCTCCACCTCGGCCGACGTGCGCGCCTGCACGCCGCGGCCGCCGCCGAAGATCACGTCCTGCATCGACGCGCCGCGGACGGCCAGCGGCGACTGCTCGCCCAGCGCCCACAGCACCGCGTCGGTCACGTTCGACTTGCCCGACCCGTTGGGCCCGACGATCACCGACACGCCCGGCCCGAACTCCAGGCGCGTGCGATCGGGGAACGACTTGAACCCCTTCATCGTCAGGGACTTGAGATGCATCAGCCCTCCCCGCCGGCGGCCTCGGCGTCCTCGGCCTCGAGCGCCGCGCGCGCGGCCGCCTGCTCGGCCGCCTTCTTGGAGCGCCCCGAGCCGCGCCCGACGACGCGGTCGTTGACGCTGGCCTCCACCTCGAACGTCCGCTCGTGCGGCGGGCCGATCTCGGCGGTGACGCGGTAGTCGACCACCTCCCCGCCGCGCGCCAGGCGCTCCTGCAGCGTGGACTTGAAGTCGACCGGGTGCTCGAGCGCCTCCGACAGCTCGGGCTGGAAGGCCTCGACGACCGCCTCCGCCGTGCGGTCGTAGCCGACGTGCAGGAAGCAGGCGCCGATCACGGCCTCGGTCACCGACGCCAGCACGCGGTCGGTGGCGATCGCCGTCGCGGCGCCCGGGCCGGCGCCCTCGGGGGCGGCCGCCTGCAGGCGCGCGGGGATGCCCAGGCGCTCGGCCACGGCCACGCACGACGGCCCGGACACGGCCTGCGCGCGGATCTTGGTGAGGCGGCCGGCGCCGAAGCGCTCCGCCTCGAGACGGGGGTAGAGATGCGAGGTCACGGCGAGCCCGAGGACCGAGTCTCCCAGGAACGCCAGACGGGAATAGGAATCCGACCGCCGCTCCGACCAGGAGGCGTGCGTGAACACCTGCCGGTACAGGTCCTCGGGAAGCTCCTCGAGCAGCTGCTTCAGCTTCTCCACTACGCCCCGACGCCGTGCGCGATCACGAAGTCCACCGCCTGACCCACGGTGAGGATCTTCGCCGCATCCTCGTCGGAGATGCGCACGCCGTAGGAGTCCTCGAGCTCCTGCACGAGGGTGTACAGGTCGAGCGAGTCGGCCTCGAGGTCCTCCCGGAACCGGGTCTCCGGCGTGATGCGGGCCGGGTCCACCTCGAGCTCGTCGGCGAGGTGGGCGCGAATGGCCTGGAAGACGTCGTCGCGGGTCATCGATCGGCCACCGTAGCGACGCTGTCGGACGGGGGGCGCCGCAACGCGCCCGCGGCCTCCATCGCCGCCAGCGTGCGCCCGACGACGTCCTCGTCGATGCCCTGCGCCGCCGCGCGGATGGCGTTCGCGAACCCGACGCGGGTGAAGCGCCCGTGCGGGACGACGCCGAGCTTGCGCAGCCCCAGCAGATAGGCGCCGCCGGGGCCCTCGGGGTCGAGCTCGTCGCGCAGGCCGCGCAGCGACGGGCGCAGCAGGATCCCGCCGATCCGGCCCCGCGTCGTGCTGCTCGCGCGGTCGCGGATGACGGTCATCAGCCGCTGCGAGATGCCCTCGATGAGCTTCAGGGCGACGTTGCCGGTGAACCCGTCGGCCACGATCACGTCGGCGGCGCCGAGCGCCAGCTGCGTCCCCTCGACGTTGCCGACGAACTCCAGCCCGAACGAGTTGGCGGCGCGCTCGGCCAGCAGCCGGTGCGTCTCGAGCACGAGCTCGTTGCCGCGCGTGGGCTCCTCGCCGTTGGACAGCAGCGCCACGCGCGGCCGGGCGATGCCCTGGCGCATCGTCACGAGCGCGGCGCCCATGAACGCGAACTGGACGAGGTGGTCGGGGCGCACGTCGGCGTTGGCGCCGACGTCGAGCAGCGTCACCGGGTGCTCGGGCATCGGCAGCTGGAGCGCGAGCGCCGGGCGGTGCACGCCCTTCGCGCGCTTGATGTTGAACAGGCCGGCGGCGAGCGCGGCGCCGGTGGAGCCGGCGCTGACGAGCGCGTCGGCCTCGCCGTCGGCGACGGCGCGGGCGGCGCGGACGATCGAGGCGTCGGGCGTGGAGCGCGCGGCCGACGCGGGCTCGGGCGCCTTGGCGATCGAGACGGGCGCGTCGACGACGGTCACGCCGTCGCCGACCTCGCCGATGCGGTCGGCGGGGCCGAACAGCAGCACGCGCACGCCCTCGCGGGCGGCGAGCATCGCGCCTTCGGCCACCTCGCGGGGGCCGAGGTCAGCGCCGTTGGCGTCGACCGCGACGGTCGCCACCGCCGGCCTCAGTGGCTGTGGTCGTGCTCGTGGTCGTGCACGTGCACGACCTCGCGCCCGGCGTAGGAGCCGCAGACCGGGCACACGCGGTGCGGACGGCGCGGGCTGTGGCAGGTCGGGCACGCGTTCGTCGCGGGCGCGCTGATCTTGTGCTGCGCGCGCCGCTTCGAGGTGCGGGCGTGCGACTGCTTCTGCTTGGGGACGGCCATGGGCGACGCAGAGTAGCGCCTTCGCGCGCGCGTACGCTGGCGGAATGGACATCCGCGCCATGACCGTCGAGGACGTCCCGGTCACCGCGGGGATCGCGCACGCCGTGTTCTCGGCGCCCGGCGAGGCCCCCACCGCGGAGGGGGTGCGCCGCAGCGAGGCGCGCCAGACCCATCTGCTGGCCACCGATCCGCGGGGCGCCTGGGTGGCGCTCGACGAGGGCGGCGAGGTGTGCGGCGTGGCGCTCGCGATCCTGCGCGAGGGCCTGTGGGGGCTGTCGCTGCTGGCGGTGCGGCCCGACGTCCAGGCCCGCGGGATCGGGCGGCGGCTGCTGGAGCGCGCGTGGGCGTACGGCGACGACGCGGGCGCGCGCG
>Ga0180221_1000176_pt1 | contig 81357 bp, 73 predicted proteins | sample eDN5th37CKraftMG_FD_151339 | JGI IMG/M metagenome (GOLD analysis project Ga0180221, IMG submission 151339) | Enriched Miracle-Growth compost microbial communities from Emeryville, California, USA - eDNA 5th pass 37_C Kraft MG (version 2) (version 2) ... | reverse complement strand
GCTCATCGTGGAGCGTCAGCCATAACAGTGCCAGGACCGCGTCATCGATTTTGTCCTCGTCGATCTCCATTCTGCTATGCTACCACGCGCGAGATCCCAAGTCCCGCGGCCCACCTCGGATGGATACCGGACAACCGTGTAGCGTTGCGGGTAAGCGGAATATTCACCGATACTAACGGAAATGCAATCAACAAGACCGTTCAGGTCAGGGTAACACCTGTGACAGCAGCTAACGGCGCCGATTATACCAGTAGCGCCATCATCAACGTTACCATCCCGGCCAATGACAGCGGTGGTTACGACAGCACTTCCTTCGCTTTCCACAACCAGATCTCCATTCAAGCCGATGGACTGCTCGAGAGTGCTGAAACCTTTGAGCTCGAGATTGTGGAAGATGACAGTTTTCTGATCCAGAGCACCATCATATGCGGCGGCGACGGAAACGCGCATGCAACTTATACGATCCACGATGTGAGCCTCACTGTTGAAAAGACCGGAACGGTTGTCGATGGCAATTCTGATCCCAGGACATTCATTGGAGATACGATCAGCTATGAAGTGACCGTCACTAATTCTGGCACGTTTCCGCTCACGAATATTGTCGTCACGGACAGCTTGGTAACACTAAGCGACGGTGGCACTGTCGCTAATCTTGCTGTGGGCGCGTCCAAGAAATTCACCGCTAGCTACCCCGTAACCGCGTCGCATATGCAGAACGGTGAAATTGTGAACACAGTTACCGCCAAAGCAAATGCGATCACAGAGAATCCAACGGGTTCAGTTGCCGTTCCAACAGTTACAGACACACACACGCAACCATTGGACGTGGTCAGGACCCTCGATTTCGTAAAGTCTGTCAGGCCAACTCCATTTTTCGACGACACTGCTCCCGCCAACGGATATCTGGATGCGGGCGAACGCGTCTATTTTGACTTCGCGATCACCAACACTGGCACCGTGGTGGCGAATGTCACCCAGATCACGGACGATCTACCGGGTTTCACATTCCAGCCGGCGGCTCCGACGTATTCACTGAACCCGGGCCAAAGTGCTTCATTTTCAGGCTATTACGTCGCCACTCAAGCCGATATTGATGCAGGTGAAATCGTCAACCAGGCAACCGCAAACTATACCGCAGCGGGTGAGAATCTTTCAGTCCGCTCTCGAAGCCCAACTGCGGCAGGTGGAACAACGATATCCATTCCTGTGCCTGCTCCGGGCGCTATTTTGATCGCGGAGAAGACCGTCGCCTCCAGTACCATCGTAGATAATAAGCCTAAACCTGGTGACACATTGAACTACGTTGTGACGGTCACAAACGTTAGCAACGTCACGGTGAAAAGCCTCACAGTCGTGGATCCTCTGATTGGCGTTAATCAGACAGGCAGTGATCTCCCACCGGTCGTAACTGGCCAGAACGTCGCCACCTTTGGGCCGTTCGCTTACACCATAACGTCAGAGGACATCGATCGGGGCTTCATCGACAATGTCGCATCTGTGGGCGGCATTGTCCGAGATTCTCAGAATGTGAGTACGACCGCACGCCACATAGAATATCTGGCGGGAGATCCTGAAGTTGACCTTCTGAAAGAAGCGACCTTCGTGAACGTAGTTGGCTCGCCCCTACCCGAAGTGGGTGATCGCATTGATTTCAAATTCACCGTTACCAACACCGGCAATGTCACCATCAACAGCTATGAAATCAGGGACGACAAAGCAGTTCTGACGATGACCAGAACGCCTCCTCCTCTGGCTGCGGGAACGGTCGATTCGACTACCTATGTTGGCTCGCGAACCATCACGGCGGCAGATGTCGACGCGGGATACCTCGAGAATATTGCCTATCTGGAGGGCACGGCTGCCAACGGCATCCCGGTTCTCGCGGTCTCGCACGGCCCGGACGGCCAGCCTACCAAGCTGTTGCTGGAGCAAAGCGTGGGTGTCACTGCGGCACTCCAGGGCACGTGGAAGGACGTCAACACCAATACGATCGCCGACCTCGGTGAGATCGTCGAGTATGCTGTCACAATCACCAACACGGGCAATGTCGCGTTAAGCGCGGCCGATATCGTCGGGATGATCCCGACGGACGGCTTACCTGCTGGCATGCCTGGCCTCAAATTGGCGATCGAGCAGCAGATTTCTGCCTTGGCTGCGGGGCAGTCCACGGTCATTCACTTCAATTACGCACTGACGCAAGATGATCTGGACTTGGGGGCTATATACACCCAGATTGAGGTCACGGGCACCGGGCCGGCTTCCATGCCGGATGACAAGCGGGTTGTCAGGTCCCGTTCTTACGATCCGACTGTGGAGAGCACCCTCGATACGGATGGAGACGGAAAGCCGGATTATCCAACCGTGGTGAAACTGCCGCAACTGGCGAAAGTGCAGGTGGAAAAGACGGGCAAATTCCTGCAGACCGGCCCAATCCAAGCCGGCTCCGAAATTCTCTATGAGATCGTGATTACCAATGTCGGCAATGTCACGCTCAACAACGTCTACCCTCTTGATCAGGGGATTACATTCGGCTCCAAACCGGCATCTGGAGTGCTCGGAACGTTCACCCCCGATCCGGTAACACTCGGCGCAGGTGAAAAATCACCACCTTTTCAAGCGGTCTATACGGTCACCGAAACGGACGTGGTGAATGCCACCAGAGACCCGTCAATTGGTGTCATGAACATGGCGTCCGCAACGGGTATAACGAGGAACGGCCTGGAGCCGGAAGCCATACCGGGGGAGGTCACTCTTGAAACTCCCTGGATCACCATCGTGAAGAAGGCTCTCATTGACACGGTCCGCGTTGGCGAGATCGTCAGCTACAGCCTTGAATTGACCACGCCAGAGGGCTTTGGAGCCGTCGGTATCGCGGTTAAAGATGTGCTGCCACCTGGATTTCTTCATCTACCGGACAGCGCAACCGCCAACGGCGCGGCCGTTTCTTCGACGGTGGACGGTGGAACGATTCTGTTCCAGGATATTACCGTGCAGCCTGGAACCCCCACCATGATCGTCTATGGTGCGCGCGTGGGGGCTTCCGTCAAATCAGGCGAGCACAGGAACCGTGCGTTTGCTGTGGATCCCAAGACCGGGCAGAGAGTTTCCAATGAAGCCACAGCCATAGTGAACGTTGCCTCCGAAGCTATTTTCGATTGCGCCACGATCTTGGGACAGGTGTTTGTGGACAAGAACCACAATGGCTACCGTGACAAAGGCGAGCCGGGTGTCCCTGGCAGTTCCATCAGTGATGTCAGCGGCGCGAGAGTCACAACTGACGCCCATGGACGCTTCTCCATCCCCTGCGTTTCGCGCACGGTTTCGCGCATAGGCTCAAGCCACCTGCTCAAGCTGGATCCGCGTTCTCTGCCAACGGGATACAGGATTGTCACAGAAAATCCCCGGCACGTGCGCCTTACGGCCGGCAGCGTAAGCACGGTGGAATTCGGCGTCACCCAAGCCCGCGTGCTTCGGATCGACATAACGGACGACGCATTCACATCAGACGGCATGCAGCTGCGGCCCGAATGGGCGCGTCAGGTGGAGACAATTGTGAACCTGCTGCAAGTGCAGCCGTCAGTGCTGCGCATTGTCTACCGCAGCAAAACAGGAAATGACGGTTCCGCCAGATCCCGTATATGGGAGGTTCGAAGAGCCATAGAAAAGCTTTGGCGGACGAAGCGAAACCGCTACCGGCTAGACGTCGAAACCGCGATCATCGCCGCGCAGTAGGAGGCATTCCGAAACGCTGTTTCATGCGAGGGCTCTGCTGAGCGCAGCGCTGTAAAGACGCCAGTATGCGATTGCGCCAGATCCGATTGCGATTGATTCTTGCTGAAGGTGGCGGAGAGGATGGGATTCGAACCCACGAGACCCTTTTGAGGTCTACTCCCTTAGCAGGGGAGCGCCTTCGACCACTCGGCCACCTCTCCGGTGAGAGTTCGATTAAAGAAATCCGCCGGCACAATCAACAGCCGATCTGCGCTTTCTTGCGCTTTATTGTGTGGAATGAGCCCGCCTGTGGGGAAAATCATCCGCGACCAGCCAGAGGGACGCCCGCAGCCTGGAGCCACGTGGCTCCACAGCACCCGGAACAGCCGAAACTCAGCCCCCACGGTCCTGCCACGCCCTCGCCCCTGATTCTCATCACCTTCGAATCATAAGCCACTAACAACAGGGCACTTTTACCCGCACATTGCGGTAAGTCCGGCCGTCTTTCCCTAACAAAGTGTTAATTGGGGTGCTCCAATCGTGGCTTTTCTGCAACAGCCCTTTCCCATCCCGACCAGAACGTGGCATCAAAGTGACCAAGACAGTTGAACCGGATCGCGTGATCGGTAATGTCGACTTCGGAGAAGGGGCGTAAGCAACTTTTCACATGTTGGGGATGGGGCAGGGAACGCTGTCCTTCAGCAAAAACCCAGACCCGTTATTAGAACTTTTGACTGGAGGTCAGAAAATGAACATTAAGAGCCTTCTTCTCGGCTCCGCGGTCGCCTCGGTGGCTTTCACCGGCGCTCAGGCTGCTGACGCAATCTTCGTTCCAGAGCCGGAACCGATGGAATACGTTCGCGTTTGCGACGTCTACGGCGCAGGCTTCTTCTACATTCCTGGCACCGAGACCTGCCTCAAGATCGGCGGCTACGTTCGTTACCAGATCGACTGGGCCGAAGGTGACGATGGCTGGCGCAAGGCAAGCCGCGCTAACGTACAGCTCGACGCTCGCTCCGAGACCGAGCTTGGCACCCTGCGCGCCTTCACGGAACTCTGGTTCCAGAACAACACCCCGAACAACGGTGGCGCCAGCGACACGGCTCGCGTTCGTCAGGCCTTCATTGAGCTCGGTGGCCTCTACCTCGGTACCAAGGTTACCCTGTGGGACGGTGGTCTGGACGGCGAGTACGACAACTTCGGTTATGACGCTGAAGTCCACACCGTTGGTTACAACTTCGCAGCTGCTAACGGCGTAAACGTTGGTCTCGCTCTTGAAGAGTACGACAACAACTACGACTACACGCCGAACGTTGTTGGTAAGGTTGGCGTCAAGCAGGGCTGGGGCTCGTTCGACGCTTGGGCTGCTTACGATGCGACCGCTGAAGAGTGGGCTGCAAAGGCTCGTGCGACTGTAAAGCTGTCTGACCCGCTGTCCCTGCAGGTTGCTGCTGCATACGCTTCGGGCAACAACGTCTACGCTCCGAGCCTCGGCTTCTCCGACATCTTCACGGGCACCACGGCTACGTCCTTTGCGCGTAACTACACCTGGGCTGCCGGTGCGCACCTGAAGTACGCCGTCAGCAACAAGCTGAGCCTCGGCTTCGGTGGTGAGTACTACGGCGATGCGTACGACCGCGTCGTAACGGTTGGCACCACTGATTACGCCGTTCTCGGTGGCAACAACGACTGGGCTCTCGGCGCAGTTGTCGACTACCAGATCGTCAAGGGCTTCGACGCCAAGCTCGCAGTCAACTACTTCGACGGCGACAGCTTCGGTGACGACAACAACTGGAATGGTTTCCTGCGCCTGCAGCGCAGCTTCTAATCTAGGTTAGAAGTTAGCCAATTGGTGGCCTGTGGATCTCCACAGGCCACTTTTTAGTGACTCATTATATATATGTGCTGACACCGATCGGCGCGGGGCGCGTTCGCTTACTGTGAGCGACCATGCACGAGATCGCGTTCGATCTCGAATTGACCCGTCAGCTGCGCTTTATAGATCTGGTAGTTTTCCAGCACGCGCTGGACGTAGCCGCGCGTCTCCGTGAACGGTATCCGTTCAACCCAGTCGATGACTTGTTCCAATGGCTTTCCGCGCGGATCGCCATAGCGCTCGATCCATTCGTTGGCGCGTCGCGGCCCGGCATTGTAGCCGATGAACGTCAGAATGTAGGATCCGCCGAAGCGGGCAAGCTGCTCGTCAAGATAGGCCGCACCCAAGGTGGCATTATATCCGGCATCCGACGTGAGCTTCAGGGCAGAGAAGGGCAGGCCATTCTTTCGCGCAACTTCCCGCGCCGTGGCGGGCATCAGCTGCAGCAATCCCCGCGCGCCAACCTGCGAGACGGCGCCCACGTTGAACTCGCTTTCCTGACGGGCGATCGCATAGGCGAGCGCTTCTCCGGCACCCGAAAGCGTTGTGCCCTTCGGAATGACGCCAACGGGATGGGTGAGGCTGCCGATCTCCAGACCGCGTGAAGAACCCGCCTTGGCGATGCGCAGCGCGAGATAATGTTTTCCCGCCTTTTCGGCCATCTCGATCAGCAGCGCGAGGTCTTCCGCCGATGCAAGCTCCTCGCCAAGGTCGCGGTAGAGCACCCCGGCGCGTTCATCAAAGCCGATCTCCTGCAGGCGCAGTATGGCCTTGACCGGCTCGCGGGCCGCAAAGGCGAGTCTCTGCTCCGGTGAGATCGAGGGCAGGGAGCTGGCGAGTTTGGTCTGGCCAATCTTCGCAGCGGCCAGTTGGCCGTAGAAGGCAGTGCTGTATCGCGCAGCCTCGGCGTAGTGTTTTTGCGCGTCGATATCTGGCGCACCTGCCTCGGCTGCTCGTCCGATCCAGTAGTGAGCACGCGCCAGGGAGATAGGGCCGTTTGCAACCTCGTTCATCCGCTGGAAATGCGCGACTGCCGTTATCGGATCATCCATGAAGCGAAGCGCGTACCAGCCCGCGTGGAACTCGGCATCCGTGATCGCCACCGGCGTGCCGCCCGTGTAGGCTGCGGCTACCTTATGCGCAAGCTCCTCCTGCTTGATGTCGAGCAGCTCTCGGCTCAGAGCGCGCCGCTCCACCCACCAGGCATCCGGATCGACCTTCTCCGCATCGGACGGGTCAACTGCCTGCAGTATCCTGGCTGCTTCCTCGAATTTTTGAGACCGTCGCAGCTGCCGTGCCTTCAGGAAATGCCAGGCTGCGGTGCGCTGCGCCTTCGCGACAGCCTCGATCTGCTCGGAAGCCTTCGAAGCGTTTCGCTCAACCGCACGCCAGGCTGCAACCAGCTCTTTCATCTTCGCAAGATGCGCGACCCGGTCCGCCGAAGCGATGCGGCCGGCATAGAGCATCCGCTCAGTGCGGAATCGATGGTCTTCTTCCGTGAGCAGGGCACCGAACTCGCTGATGATGCGATCTTCCTGATAGTCTGTCAGTTCTCCGGTGCGCCAGAAGGGCGATAGCAGCGCATGGGCGGCCGCAGGGTTGTCGGCTGCAAGATAGGCGCGCGCGAGCAGGATCGTTCCTTCGACAGTCTGGGGCTTCGTTTGGCCGAGGGAGGCGAGCACCGACTGAAGCGGCGGCTCTTCGCGATAGAGCGCCCGTTCCTGCGCGGCCTCGAGCCGGTTGAGGCCGGGCCAATCCTTCAGCTCCGCCTTGGCCTTGGCAATGTCTAGACCTGAAACCTCACTGTGGTTCGATAGCGCTAGCGCCCAGGTGAGAATCTTGCGGTCGCGCGAGCCTGAAGCCAATGCGTCACGCGCTTCCTTCGCTGTCGCAACATTTCCGGCAGCGATTGCCTCCAGCCCCTCTCTCAGGCGCTGGTGTTCCGGTGCCGTTTTCAGGAGGCTTCCCAATATGGAGGAGGCTGACGCTGCGACGGAACTTGTTGGAAAATAAGGGCGCAGTTCAGGGACGGGGGCCTCGGAAGGGAGCTTTACTCCCTGTGCCCATACAGACGCAGGCGAAAGGGCGAGCACCAGGGCAATCGCACTCGCCGATACAGAACGAGAAACACCTTTTTCGTTCGACAAAAAAAAGATATCAACTCCCTTCGAAGCAGGCTTAAGGTCTGAAGAACAACTGTCGCGTTTGTCGCACGTAACGGTTTTGTGTCTTTAACGTAGAGTTCTTGCAGCGTCAGCATGGCAATACTATGGTGCGCGTCACTCGTCGGCCGCGCGCCGAGGTGTCCTCGCGAAAGGGCACCGTCAACGATCTTTAAGGAGATACATTCGCATGTTCAGGGGTTCCATCACAGCGCTCGTGACGCCATTCCGTGAGGATGGGAGCCTGGACGAAAAAGCCTTTCGCGAACTGGTGGACTGGCAGATCCAGGAGGGCACGAACGGTCTTGTTCCGGTCGGCACCACCGGTGAGTCGCCGACGCTCAGCCATGAGGAACATGGCGACGTCGTGAAGATGTGCGTCGAGATCGCTGCCGGCCGCGTTCCGGTCATCGCCGGCGCCGGCTCCAACTCCACGCGCGAGGCGATCTATCTCGCCCAGCATGCCGAGGAAGTCGGAGCAGACGGCCTGCTTATCGTGACACCTTATTACAACAAGCCGAACCAGCGCGGGCTCTACGAGCATTTTGCCGCGATCGCCCGTTCAGTGTCGCTGCCGATCATCATCTACAACATCCCGCCACGCTCGGTCATCGACATGACGCCGGAGACGATGGGTCGCCTTGCTGCCGACTTCAAGAACATCGTCGGCGTCAAGGATGCGACCGCAAAGCTCGATCGTGTGACCGAACAGCGCCTTGCCTGCGGTGCCGACTTCATCCAGCTTTCTGGCGAAGACGCGACTGCGCTCGGCTTCAATGCCCATGGCGGCGTCGGCTGCATCTCGGTCACGGCCAACGTTGCGCCGCGTCTCTGCTCGGAGTTCCAGGCTGCTACCCTTGCCAGCGATCGTGAGACGGCCCTGCAGCTTCAGGACCGTCTGATGCCGCTGCACAAGGCGCTTTTCCTCGAGCCCAATCCGGCTGGCGTGAAGTACGCTCTGTCGCGTCTCGGCAAGATCCAGAACGTGCTGCGCAATCCGCTCGTTACGGTAGAGCGTGAGACGGCGGACCGTATCGATACTGCGCTGATGCACGCAGGACTTTTGAATTAGGGCGTAAGCCCTTATGTAGGCAGTATGTCCAAGCAGAAGAACCCGAACATCAAGATCGTTGCCGATAATCGCAAGGCGCGTTTTGCCTATGAGATTATGGATACGCTCGAGACTGGCCTGGTGCTGACCGGTACTGAGGTGAAGGCGCTCCGCGAGGGGCGCTCCAACATCCAGGAATCATACGCCTCGGTGGAGGGTGGTGAGCTCTGGCTCATCAACTCCTATGTGCCGGAATATTTCGCCGGAAACCGGTTCAACCACGAGCCAAGGCGGAGACGAAAACTTCTTGTCTCGAAGAAGCAGTTGAGCAAGCTTGCCCAGGCCATCGAGCGCGAAGGCATGACAATGGTTCCGCTCAAGCTCTATTTCAACGAGCGGGGAATGGCAAAGCTCGAGCTGGCGGTTGCGCGCGGCAAGAAGCTTCACGACAAGCGTGAGACCTCAAAACAGCGCGACTGGCAGAGAGAAAAAGCCCGCCTCCTGAAGGAGAGGGCGTAGCGTCTATCCCCCTTTCGTGGTTCGACAAGCTCACCATGAAAGGGGATCAATCCCTTATGACTACTAACAATCGTTCAGATAGCCGCGCACGCGGCTGAAGACGCTCTCGAACATTTCCGTCGTCAGCTTGCCGGTGTTCGTGTTGTAGCGCGAGCAGTGGTAGCTGGAAAAAATCCGCAGGCCACCCGCGTCGTGTTCTCCTCCATGGGAGAATGGAAACAGTCTCACCGGATGGCCAAGCGCGCGCACCGTCGTCTGGTGCGAGATCGTGCCCAGCGTCACGATCGCCTGGAGATTGGGGAAGCGGGCGATGGTGGGCGTAAGGTAGTACTGGCGGCAGGTGTTGACCTCCGCACCTTCGGGCTTGTTCTCCGGCGGAACACAGCGGACGGCGTTGGTGATCGCAGCGTCGAGCAGTTCGAGGCTGTCGTCAGGACGCGCCTCGAAGATCCCCTTGGCAAAGCCAAACTTCACCAGCGTCGAGTAGAGAAGGTCGCCGGCATAGTCGCCGGTAAATGGCCGGCCCGTGCGGTTTGCTCCGCGCAAACCCGGCGCAAGGCCGATGATCAGAACGCGAACGTCTTCCTCGCCGCTACGCGGCAGGAAGCTTGGCACCGGACCATTGAACCATTCCGGCTCCCGCGCTCGCCATCCCGCGATGAAGCTCGCGAGACGGGGGCAGAGTAGACAGGTGTGCGGTGGTTCCGCGGGATGATCAGTCGTGTGAGTTGTCAAACTCTGGGTCAACCTTGCGAACCGGGCGCTCGGACTGCTCCCGGCCAACTTCATTCTGGAGCGAAGCAAGGTCTATAAAGCTGTCCGCCTGGCGGCGCAACTCATCGGAGATCATCGGCGGCTGCGACTGGATCGTGGAGACGATGCTGACCTTGCGGCCCCTGCGCTGAAGCGCCTCAACCAGGGTGCGGAAGTCGCCATCGCCAGAGAACAGGACATAGTGATCGACCACGTCGACGAGCTCCAGCGCGTCGATGGTGAGCTCGATATCCATGTTGCCCTTGATCTTGCGGCGACCGGCAGAATCCGTGAATTCCTTCGCCGGCTTCGTGACGACCTTGTAGCCGTTGTAATCGAGCCAGTCGATCAGCGGGCGGATTGATGAGTACTCCTGATCCTCCACGAGCGCTGTGTAATAGTAAGCGCGCAGGAGGTACGCCCGCTTCTGGAAGGCCGCGAGCAGCTTGCGGTAGTCGATGTCGAAGCCCAGCGCACGGGAAGTCGCGTAAAGATTCGCACCGTCGATGAACATTGCGATCTTTTCCCGAGAGTCAAACATGTGACGACAATCCCTTCATAACGGCAATCAGCTATTTCTCAATGACGTGGGCTGCGGCGGTCTTGCACGGTCCCAAGCAAACGTTGATATTTGCATACATAGTGCTCTATTGAAACCATGCCAATGGGTTACAATTTGCCATCAAAAATATTATGTGTTAGCGCGAACTGACTGAGGCTGATGAGCCAAATCATTCACCGTTAGGAGGATGCTCCTAGGTCGGAACCCTTGTGTTTTCCGTGAGGAAAAGCTATGGGACGACCAAGTTTTTCCGGAACATACGAATGAAAGGGGCAAGGGATGGCCCGCGTCACCGTAGAAGATTGCATTGACAAGGTGGACAACCGCTTTGAGCTGGTTCTGCTGGCTGCTCATCGCGCTCGCCTGATTTCTCAGGGTGAGGCAATCACCGTCGATCGCGACAATGACAAGAATCCGGTCGTAGCCCTGCGCGAAATCGCTGACGAAACGCTTTCGCCCGGCGACCTCAAGGAAGACCTCATCCACTCGCTGCAGAAGCATGTGGAGGTCGATGAGCCCGAACCGGATCTGCCGGCGATTGCCGATGAGACCGAGAGCGAGACCGGCGAACTGATCGCTGAGGAGACGATCTCCTTCGACCGCATGAGCGAAGACGAGCTCCTCGCAGGTATCGAAGGTCTGGTCGCACCTGAGAAGAACGAAGACTACTAATTCGTAGATCTACGCTTCCCCGAACTATGCTAGCCCCGCAGGGCGGGGCTAGTTTTTACGCGCTGCATCTTTCTGTCTGTCTGGCGAATGGCTCCCGGACACACCATGTAGATGCAGGCCGTCAAAGCAACTGCTGGCTCGTCTCGCCAGTTCCAATCGCTTTGCGGGCATGTCTTACGCTTGGGGAGAGAACGCGCATGATGCGTCAGTATGAGCTTGTTGAGCGCGTGCAGCGATACAAGCCTGACGTCAACGAAGCCCTGCTGAACAAAGCCTATGTCTATGCCATGCAGAAGCATGGCCATCAGAAGCGAGCTTCAGGCGACCCGTATTTCTCCCATCCCCTCGAAGTCGCGGCGATTCTCACAGATATGCATCTGGACGAATCGACCATCGCCGTTGCGCTTCTGCACGACACCATCGAAGATACGACGGCCACCCGCCAAGAGATCGATGAGCTCTTCGGCGCGGACATCGGCGCACTGGTCGAAGGCCTGACCAAGCTCAAGAAGCTCGACCTCGTTTCCACCAAGGCGGCCCAGGCGGAAAACCTGCGCAAGCTGCTGCTGGCGATCGCCGACGACGTCCGCGTGCTCCTGGTCAAGCTCGCTGACCGCCTTCACAACATGCGCACCCTCGAAGTCATGCGCGAGGAAAAGCGCCTGCGCATCGCCGAAGAGACGATGGATATCTATGCGCCGCTCGCCGGCCGCATGGGCATGCAGGACATGCGCGAGGAGCTCGAAGAGCTCGCCTTCCGCTACATCAATCCGGAAGCGTTCCAGGCGGTTACCGAACGTCTGGCCGAGCTCATGGAGCGCAACAAGGGCGTCATCAGCGAGATCGAGCAGGCACTCGCCAGGAAGTTCGAAGAGAGCAATATCAAGGCAAGCGTGAAGAGCCGGCAGAAGAAGCCGTGGTCGGTCTTCCGCAAGATGGAGACCAAGGCGCTGTCCTTCGAGCAGCTGTCAGACATCTTCGGCTTCCGCGTTCTCGTCGACGATCTGGAGGATTGCTACCGCGCGCTGGGCGTGATCCACCGCACGTGGTCGATGGTTCCCGGACGCTTCAAGGACTATATCTCGACGCCGAAGCAGAACGACTACCGCTCGATCCACACGACCATCGTCGGCCCGTCGCGCCAGCGCGTTGAACTGCAGATCCGCACCAGGGAGATGGATTTCGTCGCCGAATACGGTGTGGCTGCCCACACCGTCTACAAGGATTTCGGTTCGAAGAAACAGGTGGAAGGCCACCAGATCTCCAAGGACACCAACGCCTATGGATGGCTGCGGCGGACGATCGAAGCTCTGGCTGAGGGCGACAATCCGGAAGATTTTCTGGAGAACACCAAGCTTGAGCTGTTCCAGGACCAGGTTTTCTGCTTCACGCCAAAGGGCCGGTTGATCGCGCTGCCGCGCGGAGCCACGCCCATCGACTTCGCCTATGCGGTCCATACCGACGTCGGCGACACCTGCGTGGGCGCCAAGATCAACGGTCGTATCATGCCGCTGATGACCGAGCTCAAGAACGGCGACGAAGTCGAGATCATCCGCTCGAAGGCGCAGGTACCGCCGACGGCGTGGGAATCCATCGTCGTTACCGGCAAGGCCCGCTCGGCCATCCGCCGCGCAACCCGCAACGCGATCCGCAAGCAGTACTCAGGGCTCGGCGTGCGCATCCTTGAACGTGCGTTTGAACGCGCCGGCAAGGTCTTCACCAAGGAAGCGATCAAGCCGGTGCTCCATCGCCTGGCGCGTAAGGACATCGAGGATGTGCTGGCGGCTGTCGGACGCGGTGAGATCACCTCACAGGACGTGCTGCGTGCGGTTCATCCCGACTACAAGGATGAGCGCGTAACGCAGAATCAGCAACCCCGCGAGGAGGGTTGGTTCAACCTGCGCAATGCCGCCGGCATGCTGTTCCAGGTGCCAGGGCTGAGGAGCCGCAAGGGCAAGGGCAAGGATGGACAGGGCGGCGGCGAGAATGCGCTGCCGATCCGCGGCATCAATTCCGATCTGCCGGTTCGTTTTGCTCCCGAAGGGGCCGTACCGGGCGACCGCATCGTCGGTATCCTGCAGCCCGGCAAAGGCATTACAATCTATCCGATCCAGTCGCCGGCGCTCACCGCTTTCGACGATCAGCCGGAGCGCTGGGTCGATGTGCGCTGGGACATCGACGAGAACATGAAGGAGCGGTTCCCCGCCCGGCTCTCGGTTTCAGCCATCAACGAGCCCGGTTCGCTGGCGGAGATCTCCCAGGTCATCGCGGCGAATGACGCCAACATTCATCAGCTGTCGATGAGCCGCACTGCGCCGGACTTCACCGAGATGGATTTCGAGCTCGAAGTCTGGGACCTGAAGCACCTGACGCGGCTCATCTCCCAGCTCAAGGACATTGGGTGCGTGAGCGACGTGAAGCGCGTCCATGGCTGAGGTTTGGAACCGTTCGGAGCCGCAATTCTGCCGCGCACCAGGCGTATGCGATTCCCGCAGCGGCGCCGGTGCCAGGCATTGGCAGGCGCAAGTTGTGCTTTCCTTCGCCTGGCTCAGCCGGTAAATAAAAAATTGACCTGCTGTTAGACGCCAGGAGCCATGCAGCAAGAGTAGGGATGATAGTCTAATAACATGCTGTTTAGGCGCAGAGCGAAGGTTACCATCGGAGAGTGTGTCAGGCTCATGCTCTGGCCGCGGCGTTCGTTTCGCCGTTCGGCCCGGTATTTTGCGAAGAGAGCATTGAGACTCCAGGCTTCGCCCCACGCGATTGCTGCGGGTGTGGCGGTCGGCGTGTTCTGCACGTTTACGCCTTTTGTCGGACTGCACTTCCTGCTCGCCATCGTGATCGCCTGGATGATCCGCGCCAATATCGTGGCTGCTGTCACCGGAACGGCGCTGGGCAATCCGATCACCATCCCCTTCATCTGGGGCGCGACGCTGCAGCTCGGCAACCTCATCCTGAACCAGGATCTTCTGGACGATATCGCCAAGGATGACCTCGGCCACCATCTGCTCGAACTTGAGTTTGCCAGCCTCTGGGATCCGATCCTGAAGCCCATGCTGATCGGCTCCGTGCTGCTTGGCGCGGCGGCGGCAGTGATCGCTTATTTCCTCGTGCTCATGGCTGCGCGTACATTCCGTGAGAAACGACGCATGCGCCTTGCTGAACGAGCTCAGCGACGCGCATTGAACCAATCGGTGCAAATCAACGCGACGGTGGTCTCGTGATAATCGGGCTTGGCAGTGATCTCATCGATATCCGGCGGATCGAAAAGACCCTAGAGCGTCATGGCGAGCGCTTCATCAGCCGCATCTTCACGGAGATCGAGCAAAGGAAGTCTGAGGCGAGGGCACAGCGGGCGGCATCCTACGCTAAGCGTTTCGCCGCCAAGGAAGCCTGCGCAAAAGCGCTTGGGACCGGCCTCGCACGGGGCGTGTTCTGGCGCGACATGGGTGTCGTGAACCTGCCGGGGGGCAAGCCCACCATGCAACTCACGGGCGGTGCCGCCAAGCGCCTTCAGGCGCTGGTGCCCGAAGGCATGCAGCCGGTCGTCCATCTAACGATCACGGACGATTATCCACTGGCTCAGGCCTTCGTGGTAATTGAAGCAATACAGAACCAGCATCAAGATCGCAAAGTGTGACCTGCCGCATTGCGGGCATAGATTCTAGCCGATATGAAAGCGCATTGTTGCGGCCGCAACGATAGAGCTGAGGAAAGAGATAGGCGTGGCTGTCAAAACACGGAAAAAGTCCGGCGGACTCGGAGAAACGGTTAGTGTCATCATTCAGGCGCTGTTGCTGGCGCTTGTCATTCGCACATTCCTGTTCCAGCCATTTTCGATCCCGTCGGGTTCGATGCGGCCGACGCTGCTCGAAGGTGACTACCTGTTCGTCACCAAGTGGGCCTACGGATATTCGCACCACTCCTTCCCGTTCTCGCCGCCGCTCTTTTCCGGTCGCATCTTCGGCTCGGAGCCGGAACGTGGTGACGTGGTGGTCTTCAAATATCCGCCGCAGCCGTCGCTCGACTACATTAAGCGCGTGATCGGCCTGCCGGGTGACCGCGTGCAGATGCGTGATGGTGAGCTCTACATCAATGGTCAGGTGGTGCCGCGCGAGCTGGTCAACCAGATCAATGACATCGATATCACCGAGATGAATCGTCCGGTGGACGTCTACCGCGAGACGCTGCCGAACGGCGTTTCCTACGAGACGCTGGATCTGGCGCCGAACTCGATCGGCGACAACACGCGTGAGTTTGTCGTTCCTGCCGGCTATTACTTCATGATGGGCGACAACCGCGACAACTCCACCGATAGCCGCTTCTCCGTCGGATTCGTTCCGAAGGAAAATCTGGTCGGTCGCGCTAACATGATCTTCTTCTCTATCGCGGGCGGCGCAAGCGCGCTTGAAGTTTGGAGATGGCCGGCCGAGGTGCGGTTCTCGCGTCTCTTCACCTGGGTCAAGTAATGACGGCCGTACTATCATGAGCAAGCCTTCAAGCGGGAAGGAAGTGGTCAAGGCCGTTGAAGAGCGCATCGGGATCACACTGAACAACATCCCCCTCCTGGAGGAGGCCTTCACGCATTCTAGCGCGAGGGCCCATGCGGACTACCAGCGGCTCGAGTTCCTGGGCGATCGGGTGCTCGGCCTCGTTATCGCAGAGATGCTGTTCGGCAAGTTCCCCAAGGCGACGGAAGGCGAGCTGTCCATCCGCCTGAACGGGCTGGTCAATGCCGAAGTGCTGGCCGAAATGACCGATGAGCTGCGCCTTGGCGAGCTGATCCGCACCGGCAGCGACGTGAAGGCGCTTGCCGCGCGCAAGCAGCTCAACATCCGCGCCGATGTGATGGAAGCGCTGATCGCGGCGATCTATCTGCAAGATGGCATCGAAGGTGCGCGGTCCTTCATTCTTGCCCATTGGCAAGAACGGGCGATGTCCATTGGACAGGCCCGCGCTGATGCCAAGACGGCGTTGCAGGAATGGGCGCATCAAGTCGCGGGCGATACGCCGCGCTATGTGATAGAAGAGCGGAGTGGACCGGATCATGAGCCGGTCTTCACCATCTCTGTTAAGATCAAGGGAATTGCCGACGGGCGGGGTCAGGGACGGTCGAAGCGCGAGGCGGAACAGCACGCTGCGCTCGAGGTTCTAACCCGCGAAGGCGTATGGAAAGCAACAGACGTATGAGTAACGAGCCTCAATCTCCAGCGGAGAACAGTGAAGCGGCAACGCGGTCAGGATTTGTCGCGCTGATCGGCGCGCCGAACGCGGGCAAGTCGACGCTTCTCAACCAGCTGGTGGGCGCCAAGGTCTCGATCGTCACCCACAAGGTGCAGACGACGCGTTCGCTCGTCCGCGGCATCGCGACCGAAGGTCAGACGCAGATCGTGTTTGTCGACACGCCCGGCATCTTCCGTCCGCGCCGCCGTCTCGACCGCGCCATGGTCAAGAGTGCCTGGGGCGGGGCGGGCGATGCTGATATCATTGCGTTCCTCATCGATGCCGAACGCGGCATCAAGGGTGACGCGGAAGCCATTCTCGACAGTCTGTCCGAGGTCAAGCAGCCGAAGGTGCTGATCCTGAACAAGATTGACCGCGTCGAGCCGGAGAAGCTTCTGGCATTGGCTGCCGAGGCCAACGAGCGCGCTCAGTTCGAGCGCACCTTCATGATTTCCGCGCTCAAGGGCCCCGGATGCAAGGACGTGCTGGCCTATTTCGCGTCCACGCTTCCCGAAGGACCCTGGTACTATCCGGAAGACCAGATTTCCGATCTGCCGATGCGGCAGCTCGCGGCGGAAATCACGCGCGAGAAGCTTTACCTGCGCCTTCATCAGGAGCTTCCATATTCGGCCCATGTCACCACTGAAAAGTGGGAAGAGATGAAGGACGGCTCGGTGCGGATCGAGCAGGTCATCTACGTGGAGCGTGAGAGCCAGAAGAAGCTGGTGCTCGGCCACAAGGGAACGACGATCCGCTCGATCGGACAGGCCGCACGCAAGGAGATCGGGGATATCCTCGAGCAGAAGGCTCACTTGTTCCTGTTCGTGAAGGTTCGCGAAAATTGGGGCGATGATCCGGAGCGCTACCGCGAGATGGGGCTCGACTTTTCGAGCTGACGCTCTGCTCCATCACCCTTGAGGAGTGCCGAAAGAGGTTCCAGCCATGGAATGGCGCGATCAGGGCATAGTGCTGGGCACGCGCAAGCACGGCGAAACGAGTGTCGTGCTTGAAGTTATGACCGAAACCCACGGGCGCCACATGGGGCTCGTGCGGGGAGGGCGCTCAAAGCGCATGCAGCCGGCACTTCAGGCGGGTAACCTGCTGGAGCTGACCTGGTGGGCGCGGCTTGATGAGCATCTAGGCACTTTTCAGGTTGAGCCGCTGCAGCTCAACGCCGCCCGGCTCCTCGATTCTGCCACTGCCATCTACGGCATCCAGACGCTCGCCGCCCACCTGCGGCTATTGCCGGAGCGCGATCCGCACCCGGGCCTCTTCAAGGCGCTGGGCTTCATCTCCGAACATCTCGCCGATGCTACGCTCTGCGGGATCCTGCTGGCGCGCTTCGAATTGGCTGTGCTTGAGGAACTGGGGTTCGGTCTCGATCTCGCGCAGTGTGCGCTGACTGGCGCGAGGGCGAACCTCGCCTATGTTTCGCCCAAGACGGGACGGGCTGTGACGCGTGAGGCCGGAGCCCCATGGGCGGAGAAGCTCCTGCCACTGCCGGTTGTTCTCACCGAACCTGATCAAGCCGATTGTGACGCACTGGCTGTACGGCAGGCGCTGGGGCTGACAGGGCATTTTCTGTCGCGCCACGTCTATGAACCGCGCGGCCTCAGCGTCCCGGAAGCCCGCGGCGGCTTCATCACCGCGGTGCTGAAGCAGCTCGAAGCCGCTTGAACTACTCAGCCGGTACAGGCGCTGCGCGGTCGACCGGTCGCTCCTGGATCGGCCAGTGGACGATCGCGGCAAAGACGCCAAGCGCAACACCCAGCCACCACACCGGATCGTAGGATCCGAACTTGTCGTACAGATAGCCACCAAGCCAGACGCCCAGGAACGAGCCGACCTGGTGCGAGAAGAAGACGATGCCGCCCAGCATGCCGAGGTACTTCGTGCCGAACATGATCGCGACCAGCGCGTTCGTCGGCGGTACGGTGGAGAGCCAGAGAAGACCCATGACGATCGAGAAGATCACCACGGAGGTCGGCGTCTGCGGCAGGAGCAGGAAGGCTGTCACTGCCACGGAACGCGCCAGATAGATGATCGCAAGGAAGATCGGCTTGGAATAGTACTGGCTGATGGCGCCCGAGGCGAGCGAGCCGATGACGTTGAAGAAGCCGATGGCAGCAAGACCGATCACGGCATAGCGGGCGTCAATTCCGATGTCGCCGAGGTAGGCGGGGAAGTGGGCGGTGATAAAGGCCACCTGGAAACCGCAGACGAAGAAGCCGGATACCAGCAGGTTGAAGCTGCGGTGACCGAAGGCTTCCTGCAAGGCCTGCCCGAAGGTCTGCTCGAAGTGCACCTGCTGGCGACCGGACTTCGAGTTGCCTGCAAGGGGGATGGCCAGAAGCGGGATGAAGAGCATGGCGATACCCATCCACACCAGCGTGTCCGACCAGCCGAGTGAGTCGATCATGCCCTGGGTGATCGGCGCAAACAGGAACATGCCAGCCGATCCCGCGGCCGTGCCTATGCCGAAGACGACGCTGCGCTTTTCTGCCGGCACATGGCGGGCGAAAGCCGAGAGTATGATGCCGAAGGAGCCTGCTGCCACGCCGAGGCCCACGAGCACACCTCCGGATATATGCAGGAATATCGGCGCAGGCGCCCAGGCCATCATGAGCAGGCCGGTGGCGTAAATAATGCCCGAGAGGGCCAGAACACGCCAGCTTCCGAACCGGTCAGCAATCGCGCCGAAGAATGGCTGTCCTAAGCCCCAGCAGAGATTCTGGAACGCCATGGCGAGGCCAAAGGTGGTTCGGTCCCAGCCTTTTTCCTGCAGCATGGGAAGCTGGAAGAGCCCCATCGCAGAACGAGGACCGAAGGACATCGCCGCAATGAGGCAGCCGCTGATGATGATCAGCCAGGGAAAGGACGATGCCGAAGTGTGCCTGGAGGCGTGGGTATTGGCCATGGGAGAAACCTTTGTCAGATGGCAATACCATAGCCGACGATTATCATTATTGAAATGACTGGAAGGCGGCGGAAGCTTCAAATGTATTGATAGTAATCATCATGGAATTTCTGCGTTTGTTCCTCCCCGAGCAGTTGCCGCTTTCCTGCTGTTCCGCCGCAATTCCGCCTCTATCAGAACGAGACTCAAGCTATTGGGAGGAGGGGCTTTTCGTGATGCCAATCGGTATGTCCACAGAGTTGCAGTGCGGTCCTGATCGCCGTCGTCAGCGGGCGGATACGATCACCCGATGAGCGTCAGCATTCGGCGTGCGCGCAGGCAAGATATCGACACGCTGCTCTCTATCGAGTCTGCCGCCTTCACGGGTGATCGCCTCTCCCGCCGTTCGTTTCATCGCCATGTCGAAAGTGAGACCGCATCATTGCTGGTTGCTGAGGCAGGGGGCCAGATTGCAGGCTATGCATTGCTCTTCCACCGCCGTGGTGGACGGAGCGCAAGGCTCTATTCCATCGCCGTCTCCGAGCCCTTCAAGGCCAGGGGGATCGGGCGCGCGCTGCTGGAGGCGACGGAAGCGCAAGCTCGCGCACTCGGGCGTTCCCTGCTGACGCTCGAGGTCCGGGAGGACAATGGCCGCGCCGCCGAACTCTACCGGAAGGCCGGTTACGCAGGCGCAGAAAAGATAGCCAACTACTATGAGGACGGCGCGCCGGCACTGAGGCTGCGGAAGTCTCTGGAGAGCAAGTCATGACGTGGGTCATTCTGACGGGGAGGCAGGGTGACCTCGACCAGGCGGCAACACCGCACAAGATCATCACGAGCCGAGAATACCTCGCGCATCCGGCGCTGTTTCGGTCGCAGCAGCCGAAGATCATCAACCTCTCGAACAACTATGCCTACCAGAGCCGGGGCTATTACGCTTCGCTGCTCGCAAGCTCGCGCGCTCACCGCGTCATTCCTTCGGTCGAGACGATGATCGAACTGTCGGAGCGCAAGCTCTACGAGAATGCGCTGCCGGAGCTTGAACTCGCGCTCAACCGCTGCCGGAAGGATCTCGGTGGAACGATTCCTTCGCGTGTGACCATTTTCTTTGGCCTCGGGCCCGACAAGGCATGGGAGCGGTTCGCCCGGCTGCTCTTCGACTGGTTCAGGGCGCCAGCCCTGGAAGTGCAGATCGATGAAGGCGAATGGGCGAGTATCCGCAAGATCGGTTTTCTGCCGCTCGCACGCATCAAGGACGAGGAGCGCAAGCGCTTCCTTGCCGCGCTGGAGACTTACACCAGCCGTCAATGGCGGGAGGGGAAGACGCGCACGCCGTCGCGCTATACCTTCGCAACGCTGATCGATCCGAAGGAGGAGCTACCGCCGTCTACCGTCGCCTCACTGCGGCACTGGTCGCGCATTGCCGAACGGATGGGCGTCGAAGTAGAGCCGATCACCAAGAAGGACCTGCCGAAGCTAGCCAATTACGATGCACTCTTCATCCGCGAGACGACGTCCATCTCCAACCATACCTACCGCTTTGCCCGCCGAGCCCAACAGGAGGGTATGCCGGTGATCGACGATCCGCTGTCGATGATCCGCTGCACCAATAAGGTGTACCTCAATGAACTGATGCTGGCGAAGCAGATCCAGGTCCCGCCTACAATCATCATTGCCGGGCGAGGAGACCTTGAGGCGGCCGCCCAGACGCTCGGTTTCCCGCTCGTGCTGAAGATCCCGGACGGTGCGTTCTCGCGCGGCGTCAAGAAGGCGGAGAACATGGACGAGCTGCAGACGCTCGCGGGCAAGTGGCTGGAGGACTCTGACCTGTTGATCGCGCAGAAGTTCCTGCCGACCACGTTCGACTGGCGGATCGGCGTGCTCGGCGGCGAGCCGCTCTTCTCAGTCCAGTACCTGATGGCCCGCCGGCACTGGCAGATCGTCAACCACGACCGGCGCGGCAGGCCGGTAGAGGGCGGCTTCCGCAGCTTCAAACTATCCGAGACCCCGCCCAACGTGCTCAATGTTGCCGTGCGGGCGGCACGCTGCATTGGCGACGGCTTCTATGGCGTCGACATCAAGGAAACGCCGGAGGGCATCTACGTGATCGAGGTGAATGACAATCCAAACCTAAATCACGGATGCGAGGATGTGGGCGAGAAGGATGAGGTCTGGGTGCGCCTCACCCAATGGTTCATCGACAAGCTGGAAAGGCAGCGCAGATAGTTCAGCCTGTGGCGCGCAAATCCGCTATGAGCGTTTCAATGCCGTGGAAGCAGTCCATGAAGCAGGCCTGAGCCTGTACCGTGGGCAGGGGTGAGAGATCCAGATCATCGGCATGGATGCCGCGCGGCCTTCCGAAGAACTTGGCTGCTTCCTTCTCGTCAAATCCGGCAAGTCGCGTCGCCTCGAAATAGGCGCTCACACGGTCGGCCCGTTTGATCTCCTTCTTGAGCGCAGCGGGCAGCTCCACCGGCAGGGCGAAGCGAAGGTGCACAGCGTTCTGGAGCCGCTTTTCGACCAGCTTGTAGTCGTCTCCGAGTGCAGCCTTGAAGGGGGAGATCATGTCGCCGATCACGTACTCAGGCGCGTCATGGAGAAGGGCGGCCATTTGCTGGCGCGCTGTCGCCTCGGGGTTCAGCTTGCGGAAGATCTCGCAGACCAGAACCGAATGCTGGGCGACAGAGAAGGCGTGGTCACCGACCGTCTGTCCGTTCCAGCGGGCCACACGTGCAAGTCCATGGGCGATGTCGGCGATCTCTACATCGAGCGGCGAGGGGTCGAGGAGATCGAGCCTGCGACCGGAAAGCATCCGCTGCCAGGCGCGCGCCGGTTTGCCATTGGTCTCCGACATCAGTGATTGCCCGCTTCGCTGACAGCACCTTCGAGGGAGAATTTCGCATAGGCTGGAAGCCGGAAGGAGAGTTCCGTTTCCCCAGCGAGAACCGGAATACCAGAGGCCTGCGCTTCCGCCACCCGGTCGATGCGCACGATGGCGAGAGCCTGGTTGCCGCTGACGGTGCCGAGTTGGCCGACGGGCTTACCGTCGGCAACGATGTCACGCTCATCCGCCGATAAGGGAGCAGCAGCTTCCACGATCACCAGCCGACGACGGGCGGTGCCGCGATGATGCATCCGCGAGACGACCTCTTGGCCGACATAGCAACCTTTTCGTAACCCTGTTCCGCCATTCTGGTCGAACAGGATGTCGTGCGGAAAGGCGTCAGACAGGTCGTAGTCCAGCCCGCTTTCCGGTACGCCATGCTCAATGCGCAGGCGGTGCCATTCGGCGAGGACCTGCTCGTTTTCGGCAGCCGGGCCGTAGATACGGAAGACGGAAACTTCGTCCGGGAATCGACGGTCAGCGAGCTTTGCTGAATCAGTTTCTGAGGAAGCTGAATCAATCTCTCCGGTCGTTGAATCAACGTCTGAAGTTGATGAATCATTTTGCCAGCAGGCAGACACAAGCTCCTGATCAGCAAGAGAGAAATTGACCTTGGCGCGGACGCGCAGGAAGGTCAGGCGCTTGAGAAACTCCTCGGCAATATCCTTGCGGCAGTCGAGCCGGAAGGCGTCGGGACCAGCGCGCGAAATCACGAAATCGAAGAGTACCTTGCCCTGCGGTGTGAGTAGTGCGCCCGGTCGAACCTCACCTTCGGCGAGCTGCGTCAGGTCCGGCGTCAGCACATTCTGCAGAAGGCTTTCCGCGTCCGGACCCTCGGCACGAATGACGGCCCGGTCGGCAAGATGAACAAGCGCCATGAATATTTCTCCAGATCTGGGACAGCTCTTCGACGTGCGCTGCGGCTGCAGGCCCGTAGGTAAGACGCTTTACAGAGTCGGACAAGAGCGAGACGAGGGACACACCCCGACGCTTGGGCTACTCAGTCACCGGCGACGAAGAACACCCATTCGCCTTCAGGCGAGATGCCGACGCGGAAGAAATTGTAGGCGCCGAACTCCTCCATGCCCTCGTAGTCGCCGGCAGTGACGAGCGTCATGAGCTCGACCATCTGCTCTGGCGTCAGCTTCTGTAGCGGCATGGCAGCGAAGTACGGCCAGACATAGAGCTCCTCATCGGTACCCTGGGCCACCTGCACGAATGGAGCTTCCAGGAGCTCGAGCAGGATCGCCATGATCTCATAGCCCTTCGCGTCACCGGACATGCTGCGCAGGAAATCGACCTGATCCTCAGGCTGGTCCGCGAAGGAGAGCTGGGTGCCGTTTTCGGGCGAGCCGAGCAGGGGGCGGAAGCGATTGATGTCGCCGCTCCTGGCCGCTTCCATGATGAGCCGACGCATGCGCTGCACAGGTTCCGGCAGGATGGCCGTGTCGCGCAGGATCGGCGGTGGCGTGGCATCCTCATCCGCACTGGCGGCGGGCGCATCGTCATCCGTGTCTGTTGTAGTTACGCCAGGCGTCATGGAGTCGAGCGGAATACGCTGCACCTTCTCCTGGATCACCTTCTCCTCACCGTCGTCGACGACATCCTTCGGGAGCGAAAGCGCAGGCGTGGCGGCAGCCGCTACCGTCAGCAAAAGAACGGCCGCAAGCGGAAAAGTGGCAGATCGTTTGGACATCGGAGCAGGTCGCCTTCTGGTATGATTCCCGGAAACTATACCAGCAGCGGCACGAGGCTCAATGATGTGTGCGCGCGTCGAGGAATTCGCCGGACACGACACGGTCGCGCAGTTCGTCGAGAAGCATCAGAAGCTCCTCTTCGTCGTGTGTCTTGCCGAGCTCGCGGAGCGCGGTCGAGAAGGCTGATTCGGCCATGATCTCGGGTTCGATGCCGGCGAGCTGGGCTTCGGCCCATGCCTCGTTCTGATACTCGGCGGAGCTCAGGCGCATGTCTTCTTCAATCTTTGCACGCAGATCAGCTACCGTTACGAACATCGTTATCATCCTTCGCATTGCACGAGTGGCTTGAACTCGATCCGCAAACCTTATCACGTGAAATGCGGCCCCGCTGAGACCAACCACTTTGTGGTTAAGCGACGGTAAACAAAGATCAATATCCGTAGCGATCGACAATGCCGGTCGACAGCTGTTCGCCCTCTTTCATGTAGAGTTCGATGGCCATGACAGCCGATTTCGTGCAGGTCTTGTAGACGGAAGCAAAGGCGCTGTAGCCGTGGTTGAAGCTGGAGACGAGGCGCGCCCGCCGTTCAGGATCGGGCTTCTCGGCATCCAGCAGGGCTTCCATGCGCTCCCGCCATTGCCCATCCTTCTCCCCGCAAAGCGGGCGCAAGTAGTGGAGCGAGCCCAACACTTCGGCCAGCCGCAGCAGCTGGCGGTCATAGGCCATCTCGGCGGCCACGGCTGTCCTTCCGCCCAAGGGAGCAAGGAGAGCCAGAATCAGGAGTATGGATACCGTAAGGGACTTCGTCTTCATTCGCTCATCTTGCCGCTATCCGGCGGAACAACAAGGGGGCTGGCGTTGTCGATCAGCCGCGTAGCAACCGACAACGTGCTGGGTGTGATCGGAAGAGCACGCATCTCGTCAAGGCTGTACCATCCCGCAGAGGCGGCGTCATCGCTCGCCTGCAAAGTGCCGGAGAGGCTTTCGGCCAGGAAGATCGCCAGTCGGTAGCGCTTGCCGTTATCCCCCTCCAGAGTCATCTGCTCGAGTGCAGTGAGGCGCGCTGCCGTCAGGTTCGTCTCCTCGTTAAGCTCGCGCATGGCTGCCTCCTCGTCCGTCTCGCCGCGCTCCACGCGTCCGCCCGGAAAGGCATAAAGGCCGGCGGACGGGGCACGGCCGCGCCTCACCAGCAGGAACCGGTCCCCGTCCAAAGCTACGATTGAAACTGCGTGGATATCGGCCATAAATGATTGCGCCTGAAGACTTCGGTGCTCTAGCTTAGTGGAGACTGGCGCGCTGGCAAGCATTCAGGAGCGGATAAGAACAATGTGCGGACGCTTCGCGTTGACGGGCAAGCCCGCAGAGGTAGAGCGCGTCTTCGGCCTCGCCGAGGGCGACGACTTTCCTCCTCGCTTCAACATCGCGCCGACGCAGCCGGTCATGATGGTCGTTCCCGCACCGCCGAGGGCTCAAGGCTCCAATCTGCCGCACCGGCAGGCGGTTCTGGTGCGCTGGGGGCTCATCCCTTCCTGGGCCAAGAACACGCAGGACGTGTCGCTGATGTTCAACGCCCGGTCTGAAAGTGCTGCGGTAAAGCCTTCATTCCGCACGGCAATGCGTCATCGCCGTACGCTCGTCCCGGCCTCAGGCTTCTACGAGTGGCGCAAGCTCAACGACGGGCGCACGCAGGCCTATTGGCTGCGGCCACGCGATGGCGGTGTGATCGCCTTTGGCGGTTTGATGGAGAGCTGGTCGGAACCGGGCGGTTGCGAGATCGACACCGGCGCGATCCTCACGACGCGAGCGAGTGCCGATATCCGCGACATCCATGAACGGATGCCGGTCGTCATCCGGCCGGAGCATTTCGACCACTGGCTGAACTGCTGGACCAATGAGCCACGTCACGTGGAGGAACTGCTGCAGCCGGTGGAGGAGGGCTTCTTCGAAGCCATCGCCGTTTCGGACCTCGTCAACAATGTCGCCAATACTTCTCCGGAGATCCAGGCGGAGGTGAAGGCGAAGGCTCCCCGCCGCAGCGAGAAAAAGGCTGAGGCCACCGCACAGCTTCAGCTCTTCTAAGAGCCGACCAATCTGATGCAATCCAGAAATCTGATGCTATAGGCAGAGTATGGACGTTTCACTCATCCCCGCATTCGCGGCGGGACTTTTCCTCGGCGCTTCATTGATCATCGCCATTGGGGCGCAGAATGCCTTCATTCTGCGGCAGGGGCTCATAGGCAGCCACGTCTTCGTGCTCTGCCTGATCTGCGCGCTATCCGATGCGCTTCTGATCGTCACCGGGGTGGCTGGTCTCGGCACCTTGATCAAGCAGTCGCCGGCGCTGATCACGGTGGTGACCGTCGCGGGTGCCGCGTTTCTCTACGGTTATGCGTTTCTCGCGCTGCGTCGCGCGCTGAAGCCGGAGGCGATGCAGGCTGCGCGGGAAGGCAAGAGGGATCTGCGAGCCGCCGTGCTCGCTTGTCTCGCCTTCACTTTCCTGAACCCGCATGTCTATCTCGACACGGTGGTGCTCGTCGGCTCGCTCTCGGCGGCCTATGAGGGGGCTGCAAGATGGGCCTACGCGGTTGGCGCGATGCTGGCCTCATTCATCTGGTTCTACAGCCTTGGCTATGGAGCGCGTCTGCTTCAGCCGCTGTTCGCCAATCCGATGGCATGGCGGGTGCTGGACAGTATCATCGCGCTGGTCATGGCGGCTCTCGCTTCAGGACTCCTCGCGCGGCTCCTGTAGGCTTTGCTGCTCTTCTGCCTGCTTCTTCGGACGGCAGGCAAGCGCTGCGTTGACGGCCGAGATGCCGATGCGATGATAATTGGTGATCAGGTCGCTCTTCGGCGGTTGCGGAGCCTGCACTGCAGGTTGTCGTTGTACCTGATGGGTGGACATTTGTTCGCCCTCTTGGCTGTAAAACGGTCGTCCAGAGCATGCTTGAATTCTGACAAATTCATGTCAGGGCTCGCAGTCTACTCTCCTTAAGCACCGCGTGATAGGTTTAGCGTTAACAAACGGTTGCGACTGTATCTTGCAGAGCACAGATTCAACGCTTGACGCGGGGAAGCGGCAAAGCGATAAGACGCGCATGAAAACGCTGTGCGCCACCATCGATATCTGCATTAGCATTATTGGCTAGCTTCATCGCTGGTCCGGCCGTTTTTACCTCTCTCCCCGAAATGGAAAACGCCGAGGCCAGAATGGCCAGGGCGGCTTATCGTGCGTGACGCGCAAAGAGCAGGATGCGAAGATGTCAGAGGGATTTAAGGGCCTTGTCGTCTACAACACGCTGACGCGGCGCAAGGAGGAATTCATTCCCCTCGATCCGTCTCGTGTGCGCATGTATGTCTGCGGCCCAACGGTCTACGACTTTGCCCATATCGGCAACGCCCGACCCGTCATCGTCTTTGACGTGCTGTTCCGGCTGCTCCGCCATCTCTATGGCGAGGACAAGGTTACCTATGTCCGCAACATCACGGACGTTGATGACAAGATCAACGCACGCGCATTGCGCGACTATGGCGTTGAGATTGGGGCGGGAAAGCTGACGCTCAACGAGGCGATCCGCGCGGTCACCGAAAAGACGGCGGACCAGTTCCACAAGGACGTCGCCGCAATCGGTACGCTTCCGCCGACGGTGGAGCCGCGTGCAACCGAATTCGTGCTGCCGCGCGAGGACGGCCGCACCGATATGGTGACGCTGATTCAAAATCTTATCGATCGCGGCCATGCCTATGCGGCAAAAGGAGAAATCCTCTTTGACACCGCCTCGATGCATGACTACGGCGAGCTTTCCCACCGCAAGCTGGATGAGCAGCAGGCCGGAGCACGCGTCGCCGTCGAGGCGCACAAGAAGCAGCCGGCAGACTTCGTGCTATGGAAGGAATCCGCGCCGGAAGAACCCGGCTGGGATGCCGAATTCAAGATCGACGGCCAGCCGCTCACCATCCGTGGCCGTCCAGGCTGGCACATCGAGTGTTCCGCCATGTCGGCCGCCTACCTCGGTGAAGTCTTCGACATTCACGGTGGCGGGCTCGACCTCATCTTCCCGCACCATGAGAACGAGATTGCCCAGTCGCGCTGCGCCCACGGCACGCACACGATGGCGCGCTACTGGATGCACAACGGCTTCCTGCAGGTTGAAGGCCGAAAGATGTCGAAGTCCGAGGGCAACTTCGTCACCATCAACGAGCTGCTGGAGACGGACCGTTTCGGTGGACGCTCCTGGCCGGGTGAAGTGCTGCGCCTCGCCATGCTGATGACGCACTACCGCCAGCCGATCGACTTCAGCGTCGACAAGCTCACCCAGGCGGAGAAGGTGCTCGACCGGCTCTATCGCGTCGTCGGCAATGTCGAGGCGGCTGAAACTTCTGAGACGAAGGACGAGGTCGCGGCGCGGCTCAAGGACGATCTCAACACATGGGAAGCGCTGATTGCGCTGCAGGGTGCAGCTGACGCTGCCGAGACAAAGAAGGACCCGGCGCTGGCGGCTGCACTCAAAGGCGCTGCCAATCTGCTCGGCCTGCTCACCAAGACGCATGACGAATGGGAGGCTGGCAAGCGGCAGTCGGCCGGCATCGACGAGGCGGCCATCGAGGCACAGATCGAACAGCGGCTGACCTTCCTCAAGGAAAAGAATTTCCAGGAGGCTGACCGGATCCGCGCGGAGCTGACCAGTCAGGGCGTGCAACTCATGGACTACAAGGACACCGAAACGGGCGAACGTCGCACGCGCTGGGAAGTGAAACGATGAGCAAGGAACGCATCTACCTCTTTGACACGACCCTGCGCGACGGGCAGCAGACGCCCGGCGTCGACTTCTCGGTTGAGGACAAGATTGCCATCGCCCAGATGCTCGACGATCTCGGTATCGACTATGTCGAGGGCGGCTATCCGGGGGCGAACCCGACCGACAGCGAATTCTTCGCCAAAAAGCGCACGACCCGGTCGCAGTTCGTTGCTTTCGGCATGACCAAGCGCGCTGGCGTTTCCGCCTCCAACGATCCGGGTCTTGCGGCTCTCATCCAGGCGAAAAGCGATGCGATCTGCTTCGTCGCCAAGAGCTGGGACTATCACGTCCGCGTCGCGCTCGGCACGACGAACGAGGAGAACCTCGAGTCCATTCGCGCTTCCGTCACCGCTACTCAAGGCGCTGGCAAGGTGGCGATGGTCGATTGCGAGCATTTCTTCGACGGCTACAAGGCCAACCCGGAATACGCGCTATCCTGCGTGAAGACCGCTTACGAAGCTGGAAGCCGCTGGATCGTGCTCTGCGACACCAACGGCGGCACGCAGCCGGAAGAAGTGCGCAGGATCGTTTCAACAGTAATCGCCGCTGGCGTTCCCGGAGATCATCTCGGCATTCACGCCCACAACGATACGGGGCAGGCAGTCGCCAATTCTCTGGCTGCCATTGAGGCTGGCGCCCGGCAGATTCAGGGCACGCTGAACGGCATTGGCGAACGCTGCGGCAACGCCAATCTTGTCACCATAATTCCGACGCTCATGCTGAAGCCCGTCTATGCTGAGCGGTTTGAGGTGGGCATCACGCCTGAGCGTCTCGCGGGCCTCTCCAAGCTCTCCCATGCGTTCGATGAACTGCTGAATCGCGCGCCGGATGCGCAGGCGCCCTATGTCGGCAGCTCCGCCTTCGCGACGAAGGCAGGCATCCATGCGTCTGCGATCCTGAAAGACCCGCAGACCTACGAGCATGTGGCTCCGGAGGCCGTTGGCAACGAGCGGCGGCTGATGGTGTCGGATCAGGGCGGCAAGTCGAACTTCCTCGTGGAACTGCGCCGTCGCGGCATCCAGATCGACAAGGACGACCCGCGCCTCGACAGCCTGATCGCGCAGGTGAAGGAGCGCGAGGCTCAGGGTTATGCCTATGAGGGTGCGGATGCGAGCTTTGAGCTGCTCGCGCGGCGGGTGCTCGGCAGCGTACCGGAATTCTTCAAGGTCGACAGCTTCCGCTGCATGGTGGAGCGCCGTTTCGATGCCAACGGAAACATCAAGACCGTTTCCGAGGCTGTCGTCCGGGTTACAGTCGATGGGGAGACGCGCCTTTCGGTGGCCGAGGGTCATGGCCCGGTCAACGCGCTCGACATCGCGCTGCGCAAGGATCTCGGCAAGTACCAATCCGAGATCGAAGACATGTCGCTGACGGACTACAAGGTGCGCATCCTGAATGGCGGCACCGACGCCATCACGCGCGTGCTCATCGAGTCCTTCGACAGCACCGGCGAGCGGTGGTGGACCGTGGGCGTCTCCGACAACGTCATCGACGCTTCGTTCCAGGCCCTCATGGACTCCATCATCTACAAGCTGGTCAAGAACCGTGAGGCGATCCGGCTGGCTGGGTGAAGCATTTCATCCAGCGACGCCCTTATAAAATGAGCACGAATCCTTTATAATCCCTGCCACTGCGCGCCTTTAGGCCCTGCTCATGCGCCATGGCATGGCAGCTCTCGCACCCGTCGTTTGGCATGGATTTCAGTGTTCCTGTGTGAAACTGCGACGAACGGACTTTCCGATGTGCTGAGACGTTGATTTTCAAAGGCTTTTGTTGTCCAGACATTGAAAACACGCTAGACCGGCAGAAGGGCTAGGGAAACGGCAATGACAATGACACCGCAACGAATTCTGCTCTTTCTGGCAGGGCTGCTTATCGCAGGCTTTGGCGCAGCCTACTACAATGGTGTCTTTGACAGACAGGCGCCTCACCAGGCTGCCGTGACGCAACCAGCCACAGCAACGGCAGAGGGATCAAGCGCGGAAAAGACCGAGCCGGCTGAAACCGTTGCCGAAGCGGAAAAGGCTCCCGCCAAGTCAGAGGAAAGCGTTGGCGCGGATGAAGCCGTTGTTGCCGCCAAAGAGGCTGCGGCTGACGAGGCGAAGGTCGTCGTTCCGAGTTTTGACCTGCTGCGCGTCGAGCCTGATGGTTCGCTCGTCATCGCGGGGCAGGCCGCTCCCAATTCGACGGTCGAGATCGTCAACGGCTCCTCGGTACTTGCCTCTGCGAAGACGGAAGCCAGTGGCGATTTCGTAAGCGTTCTGGATCGTGCACTGAAGCCGGGGGACCACACCGTCGTCCTGCGCTCGACCTCCTCCGAAAAGGTTTCGGCTACTTCGCTCGAGACGGCGATCATCTCCGTGCCGTCCAGCAAGGAAGGCGAAGTCGTGGCGCTGGTTCAGCAGCCCGGTCAGCCGAGCCGCCTGATCTCCGTGCCGGAAGCTGCCCCCCAGGTGGTGGCGCAGGCAGACGAACAGCCGAAGTCCGATGATGATGCTGCTGCTCCGGACAATGTGGCCAAGGCCGATACGGCCAAGGCCGATGCGGCCGAGGACAATGTTGCCTCTGATACATCGGATGTCGTTGCCCGGCCTGAGGTCGTCACCCCGCAGCCCGCTGAGAATAACGCCGCCGCCGCTTCAGATGCTGCTTCTTCCGAAGCCGCACCTTCCGATGTAGCTGCAGAGGAACCAGGGAAGGCCGAGGAACCATCAGCCGTGGCCAGCGAGCAGCCTGCAGTCGAACGGCAAGCCGCTGTTCAACCGGTCACACCGGACGTTGCTCCGAGCGCGCCGCAGGTGGCTCCGGCGGCTCCACAAGAAGAGCCGCAGCCAGCACATGAGGCTGCAAAGGATGAGCAGCAGACGCCGCCTGCCGCGCCGCAAAGCGTGCAGCGCGCCAGCACTTCGCCCTTCATTGAGGCGGTGGAAATCGACGGTCGCGAGGTGTTCGTGGCGGGGCAGGCTGAAGCGGGCAAGCGCGTTCGCGTCTATGCAAACGAGGTTCTGCTTGGTCAGGCAACGGTGGATACGAACGGACGCTTCCTGATCGAAACCGAGCGCGATCTTCCAGTGGGCGATTACATCGTTCGCGCCGATGTCCTCGGCAAAGACGGTGTGACCGTGGCTGCCCGTGCAGCGGTGCCATTCGCGCGACCGGCAGGCGAGAGCATGACGTCCGTCGCCCCGGCACCAACGGAGGCCCCTGCAAGCGAGGGCGCTGCGGTTCAGTCGACTGCCGCTCAGGATCCCGAGATGGGCGCTGCGTTGGAGCGCTCCGACGGCGCCGTGATCATCCGCAAGGGCGATACGCTCTGGCACATTTCGCGTCGCGTCTATGGCCGTGGCATTCGCTACACGACCATCTATCAGGCAAACAAGGACCAGATCCGCAATCCGAACCGCATCTACCCTGGGCAGACCTTTGCGCTGCCGGGTCAGAGCGAGGATGGCGAGACCGCCGATCTGGAAGCAATCAAGGACCGTCAGTCAAACTGACGGTCCTGGCTTGCAGCTTCATCGTTCATCGTATATCGACGATGAACGATGAACATGTCGCCTCATAACAGTATCCATGAAAACTGCTCGGCCGAGCGCCTGTCGCGGGAACTCAACGCGCTGGCGCATCCCGTGCGTTTGCAGATCCTGAGCTACCTCACTCGGGTGAATGGCTGCTGCTGCAAAGATGTCGTGTGCCAGTTCGATCTGGCGCAGTCGACGGTCTCGCAGCACCTGAAGATACTGCTTGAGGCGGGCCTGCTTGAGATGAAGCCCCAGGGGCAGAGGTCCCAATACTCGCCCAATCGAGAGGCGCTACAATCCCTCGCTTCGGCGGTGAACCGTCTGGCGGGCGGCTTTGCCATGGCGCCGCTCCAGGACGAGCAGAAGATTTAACAGACAGTCTAAGGCGCGAAAATTGCAACAGAAAACCGTTTCAGCCGAGTCGGGCTCCCTTCTACGTACGCTGGGTAACCTGTGGCCCTACATGTGGCCTTCCGACCGTCCGGACCTGAAAGCCCGCGTCGTCGTTGCGCTCGCCTTCCTGGTGCTGGCAAAGGTGATCCTGCTTACGGTTCCATACTTCTTCAAGTGGGCGACCAATGCGCTCGCAGGGGAGGGCGGTGCTCCGGCATGGGTGCCCGCGGTTCTTGCCGGGCCAATCATGCTGGTGGTTGCCTATAACGTTGTGCGCGTGGCGCAGCTCGGTTTCAACCAGCTCCGTGATGCGCTTTTCGCCCGTGTCGGCCAGCATGCGGTGCGCGAACTTGCCAATCGTACCTTCGTTCACCTTCACGCCCTTTCGCTGCGCTTCCATCTGGAGCGGCGCACGGGCGGCCTTTCCCGTGTCATCGAGCGCGGAACGAAGGGCATTGAGATCATCGTCCGCTTCACGATCCTGAACAGCGTTCCGACGCTTCTGGAGTTCCTGTTGTCGGCAATCATCCTGGCGGTGGTCTATGGCTGGCAGTACCTCGCCGTCGTAGCCGTCACGGTCTGGCTCTACATCTGGTTCACCGTGAAGGCGAGCGATTGGCGCATCTCCATCCGCAAGCAGATGAACCGGTCAGACACCGAGGCCAACACAAAGGCCGTCGACTCTCTCCTCAACTTCGAGACTGTCAAATATTTCAACAATGAGGAGATGGAGGCACGGCGCTTCGACAAGTCGATGGAGCGCTACGAGGAAGCGGCGACCAAGACCTGGACCTCGCTCGGCTGGCTCAACTTCGGTCAGGGCGTGATCTTCGGCCTCGGCATGATGGCGATCATGGCGCTCTCCGCGCTTGAGGTCATGCGCGGCACGCACACGGTCGGCGACTTCGTCTTCGTCAATGCGCTCTTGATGCAGCTTTCGATCCCGCTCAACTTCATCGGCTCGGTCTATCGCGAAATCCGCCAGGGCCTCACCGACATCGAAGAGATGTTCGACCTGCTCGACGTTGCACCCGATGTCGAGGACCGGCCGGATGCGAAGGAGCTGCAGATCGAGAAGGGCGAGGTTCGGTTCGAGAACGTGCACTTTGCCTATGACCCGAGCCGTCCGATCCTGAAGGGCATCAGCTTCACGATCCCGGCAGGCAAGACTGTGGCGATTGTTGGCCCTTCAGGCGCAGGCAAGTCGACGATTTCGCGCCTCATCTTCCGCTTCTATGACATCCAGCAGGGCGCGATCCTGATTGATGGCCAGGACGTACGCGACGTGACGCAGAAGAGCCTGCGCAAGGCGATTGGAATGGTGCCGCAGGATACGGTGCTCTTCAACGACACGATCGCCTACAACATCCGCTATGGCCGCCCCGATGCCAGCGAAGAAGAGGTGCACAATGCGGCTCAACTCGCGCAGATCGATGGATTCATCCGCAACCTGCCGGATGGCTACAAGGCGATGGTGGGTGAGCGCGGTCTGAAGCTTTCCGGTGGCGAGAAGCAGCGCGTCGCGATCGCCCGCACCATCCTGAAGGCACCTCCGATCCTAATCCTCGATGAGGCGACCTCTGCACTCGATACCCAGACGGAGCAGGAAATCCAGGCAGCACTCGATCTGGTGAGCCGCGATCGCACCACACTGGTCATCGCGCACCGGCTCTCAACCGTCATCAACGCCGACGAGATCATCGTGCTTCGGGATGGCACCATCGCCGAGCGCGGAACGCACTGGTCGCTGCTCGAGCAGGACGGGCTTTACGCACAGATGTGGAGCCGTCAGCGCGAGGCGACGGAGGCCGAAGAGCGGTTGCGCCGTGCTCGCGAGGAGGACGAGATGGGCGTTGTTGTTCGCAAGGTGCCGGCCTACGAAGAAAAGGTCTAGGCCCCGGAAGGATGTGAAAAGCTAAGGTGTTGGCAAGGCGTGCCATTTTGCCATACTCCCTTTACTATTCGCGCCGAAACCCCCATTTCTAGAGAATTGTTCCCAGCTACAAGCGAGTGAAAATGAGCCTGACCGATACGATCAAGAAGACGCTTGTGCCGATTCATCGTGAAGGATACCCCTTCATCGCGGCATTCTTCGTCGCATCGCTGTTGCTCGGATTGATCTGGGAGCCGCTCTTCTGGATCGGCCTCGTCCTCACTGTCTGGTGCATCTACTTCTACCGCGATCCCGAGCGTTTCACGCCGATAGACGACCAGTTGGTAATCGCACCGGCCGATGGTGTCGTTTCCTCCGTCGGCCCGGCATTTCCGCCGCAGGAGCTTGGGCTCTCCGGCGAAATGATGCGCGTTTCCATCTTCATGGACGTCTTCTCCTGCCATATCAACCGCTCTCCGGTGCGTGGACGTATCTCAATGATCGAACATCGTCCGGGCAAGTTCCTGAATGCCGATCTCGACAAGGCAAGCCAGGAGAATGAGCGTAACGGCCTGGTCATCGAAACGAGCCACGGTCCCGTGGGCGTCGTGCAGATTGCAGGCCTCGTCGCGCGCCGCATCGTCTGCTGGGCGCAGCCCACAAGCGAGATCGTCGCTGGCGAACGCTTCGGTCTGATCCGCTTCGGTTCCCGCGTCGACGTTTATCTTCCGGAAGGCGCAAAGCCACGGGTGGCCGTCGGCCAGACGGCTGTGGGTGGCGAAACCGTCATTGCCGAGTTCGGCAGCTCTCATCCTGCACCGCTTGTGAGGGTTTCCTGATGGCGGGGCCTTTCGCTCCGTTCGAGCCGCACGGCGGCGGCGGCCCCCGCATTCGTGAGATCCCGCTGCGTATGCTCGTGCCGAACATGATCACGGTCACGGCTATCTGCGCAGGCCTCTCGGGAATCCGGCTCGCCTTCGAAGGAAGGTACGAAATCGCAGTCATCATGGTTCTGGTGGCGGCCTTCCTCGATGCGATCGACGGTCGCGCTGCGCGCATGCTCAAGGCGAGCTCCAAGTTCGGTGAGCAGCTGGATTCGCTCGCCGACATCGTCAACTTCGGCGTCGCGCCAGGTCTCGTCCTCTACGCCTATCTTCTGCACGGCGCGCACGCGTTCGGGTGGATTGCCGCGCTCGTCTTCGCCATTGCCTGCGCGTTGCGCCTTGCTCGCTTCAACGTGGCTCTTGAGGATCCGAACCGTCCCGCCTGGGAGGGTGACTATTTTGTCGGCGTTCCGGCACCTGCCGGAGGTGTGCTCGTCATGCTGCCCGTCTATTTCGGCTTCCTTGGCTTTCCGACGAACGACACGGTCGCCATCGGCGCCTCCGTCTACACGATCGTCATCGCAATGCTGATGATCAGCCGCCTGCCGGTCTATTCGGGCAAGTCAACCGGAACGCGCATTCGCCGCGAGTTCGTCATGCCGCTGCTTCTGGTGCTGGTCGCCTATGTGTTCCTGCTTGCAAGCTACACTTGGCAGACCGTCGCGGCTTCCTCCATCGCCTACATCATCTTCCTCGGGTTCAGCGCGCGCGCCTATTCACGCCGTGCCATTCGGGAGAAGGAAAAGGAAGAGGCTGCGGCAGATACTGTCAACGAGGGGTGAGGGGGAGAAACTCTAGACCAGTTCAGACTTTCACAGAAACTCTGAACTGCTTTACCACTTTGTTTTCTCGCGGTTCCGGACGGAAAACCGGTTTCCACTTTTCCTGGAACGGCTCAGGGGTATTCCGAAGCGCATTGCCAAATTGGCGGTGCGCTTTTTTTCTTTGTCCGCTGAAGCCTACAATCTTACAGCGAGGGCTCGGCTTCCCGGACAGGCGCGATTTCGACGTCGGTGCGGGCATTCAGCAGGTGATTGAACATCGCCATGGCTGCGAGCGGGCGCTCCTGCGCGGACGCTGCGATCAGTTCAGCGATCGTCATCGCGGGCAGGGTCTTGATCGTCAGGCGAGGCAGGAGGCTCCTGCGTTTCGTCTTCTCCAGCGAAAACATGCTAGTGGCCGCGCCTTCGATATAGACTGGAACGATGCGGGCTTCGGCACTGACGGCGATGCGTGAGATAGCGCGGAATAGCCGGAACGTCTTCTGGTCCGGCGCCGGATCGTCCGGCAGGTAGACGGCCAGGCGACCGCGGCCGCGCAGACGGCGAACCAGCCTCCGGCTCACGAACACATGGTGCGCGTTGAAAACGATTGTGCGCGCCAGGGTCCGCCACGGATCGAGCCACCAAGCCTTGGCGGAATCGACGTCGAGTATGTGCAGCGTGTCTTCCGGCAGCAGTGACAGCATGAGCGCCGGTTCCAGCCGCGAACTGTGCCAGATCGCATAGATGACCGGCGGCTGCGCCTTCTGGGCAGTCGCCATGTCCTCGTCGTTCACCCGGAAGAGCACCTTGAACGGCACATAGAGCAGCGCCTGCTGGAAGGTGAGTTTCATTGCTGACATGAGCCAAAGCGCCAAAGCGCTCCAGAGAGCCAGGATCAGGGCAACAATGACAATGGCCGCTGCTAGCATGATCTACCTCTGGATAGGAACGCTTCCTGCAGAAACCCACGTATGGTGAAGTTGCGGCCCTCACGCAGGCGAGGAGCGAGATCTTCACAGCGGATGGCTAGCCTAACCATAGGTGGGAGGACGTCAACAGCGATTTCTGAGACTACTGCGGCATTTGATAGTGCAGGAACTTGTTCTGCGGGACGTCGAAGATAGCGCCAGTCTCGGTCACGGAACGACTTGCCAGACGGGCAATTTTGGCAGCAACTTCAAAGGGATGCGGCAACGTGTTCGGGTCTTCGCCGGGCATCGCCTGGGCGCGCATCGCGGTGCGCGTTGCACCCGGATTTGCGGCGTTGATCCGCAGTGGAAGATTTTCTGTCTCATGCGCCCAGGAGCGGACGAGTGCTTCCACAGCTGCCTTTGAGGCGGCATAGGGCCCCCAGAAGGCGCGGGCGGAATGCGCGGCACCCGAAGACAGGACGACAGCGCGTCCGGCTTCGGCAGCGCGCAGCAGCGGGTCGACCGCGCGTATCAGACGCCACGTCGAGGTGACGTTGATCGCCATGACGCGCTCGAACACCTTAGCTTCCACATGGCCAAGCGGGGAGATGACGCCGAGGATGCCGGCATTTGCGACCAGAACGTCGAGCTTGCCCCAACGCTCATAGATCGCGCCGCCGAGGCGGTCGATGCCTGCCATGTCGGTGAGGTCGAGCGGCACCAGTGTAGCCTGGCCGCCAGCCGACTTGATGTCATCGTCGAGCTCTTCCAGTCCACCCGTGGTGCGGGCGACTGCGACGACATGAGCTCCGGCAGCGGCCAGTTCCTTTGCCAGGAAATAGCCGATGCCGCGCGATGCGCCGGTTACGAGAGCGATCTGCCCGTTAAGGTCGAGAGCTTCAGTCATGGAAGAGATTGGTCCTTCTTGAGACATCAGCCCCCGCCGTATCCACCAGGGGCCAGATGACGCTCCTGGGAATTAGCTGTTGTGGCCGCCGGCCGCGAGCACGGACGGATGGCGCAGGTTCTCCGAGCCTTCCTGATCCGTCAGACGGGTCGGGTAGTCCTTGGTGAAGCAGGCGTCGCAATACTGAGGAGCCTCATTGTTGCGACCAGCTTCGTCCAGCGCACGATAAAGTCCCTCAATGCTGAGGAAGCCCAGCGAGTTGGCGCGGATAAAGTCCGTCATCTCTTCGGTCGTCATGCGCGAGGCGAGCAGCTTGGAAGCGCTCGGCGTGTCGACGCCGTAGAAGCAGGGCGCGCGGGTGGGCGGCGAAGCGATGCGCATGTGTACTTCCTTCGCGCCAGCATCGCGCACCATCTGCACGATCTTCTGGCTCGTGGTTCCACGCACGATGGAGTCATCCACCAGAACAACGCGCTTGCCCTCGATCGAGCGGCGGTTGGCGTTGTGCTTCAGCTTCACGCCCATATGACGGATCGAATCCGTCGGCTGGATGAAGGTACGGCCCACGTAGTGGTTGCGGATGATGCCGAGCTCGAACGGGATGCCAGCTGCCTGCGCGAAGCCGATGGCAGCAGGCGTACCGGAGTCCGGCACCGGAATGACGATGTCAGCGTCGACGGGATGCTCAAGCGCCAGCTGGGCGCCGATACGCTTGCGCACTTCGTAGACGTTGTGGCCCTCGACGGAAGAGTCGGGACGGGCAAAGTAGACGTATTCGAAGATGCAGAAGCGGGACGACTGCGGCTCGAACGGGAAGAAGCTTTCGGTGCCGTGATCGGTGATCACGATCATCTCGCCGGGCTTCACGTCACGAACATAACGGGCACCGATGATGTCGAGCGCGCAGGTCTCGGAAGCGAGGATGTAGGAGCCGTCGAGATCACCCAGCACCAGCGGGCGGATACCGAGGGGATCACGGCAACCAATCATCTTCTTGTTGGTGAGCGCCACGAGCGAGAATGCGCCCTCGAGCTGGCGGACGCCGTCGATGAAACGCGCGTTGGTATCTTTCTCCTTGCTGGTCGCAACCAGGTGGAGGATCGTCTCGGTGTCGGACGTGGACGAGAAGATTGAGCCCTGCTTCTGCAGGGTGCGCTGGATCGTGCTGGCGTTAGTGAGATTGCCGTTATGGGCGATCGCAAAGCCGCCGTCGGCGAGTTCCGCGAAGAAGGGCTGGACGTTGCGGAGGCCGGAGCCGCCCGCTGTCGCATAGCGCGTATGGCCAATCGCGCGGCTGCCGTGAAGGCGCTCGATAACGGCTGGCTTTGTGAAGTTGTCGCTGATCAGGCCGATGTGCCGCTCGACAAAGAACTGGCTGCCATCGAATGAAACGATACCGGCCGCTTCCTGACCTCTATGCTGGAGCGCATGGAGACCCAGGGCCACGATTGCGGCTGCGTCCTTGCGGCCAAAAATGCCGAAGACGCCACATTCGTCGTGAAAGTGGTCGTCAGCTTCGTCAGGAAGAATGCATTCATCAGCCATTGCTGGCGTGCCTCATGTAAGATTTGCAGCGTGTGCGCGGCGGCTCTTCCAGCCGTCAGTTACTTGTGGCGGCATCGTCCGCCGAGCGAGGCGACAACCGGTCGAGGATCGACGTTTCCGAGTCATCCGGCAGCAGATCCTTCAAATAGGTTCCAACGCCTTCAAGCAAAGGTCTCGACTTTGCTTCCGCGACCCAGGTCGGAGGGTTCGAGCCCAGGAGCCAGGTCAGGAACAGGAAAGCTACGGCCATGACAACAATGCCGCGGGCGGCGCCATAGACAAAGCCAAGGGTACGGTCCAGCGCACCGATGCGGGAGTCTATGATGAAGTCCGCCATCTTCATCGTGATGAGCGTCGCAACGATCAGCACAACGAGGAAAACGCCTGCCGCAGCCAGGGCCAGAGCAATCATCGCGTTGCTAATATGGGGTGTGATGAAGGGCAATACCACCGGATAGAGAAAAAATGCCGCAACAGCGGCAATTGCCCATGACGCGATGGATAGAACTTCGCGCGAAAAGCCACGAACCATTGCGAGGATGGCTGAGATCAGTGTGAATCCGATCAGAATTCCATCAAGAAGCGTTATTGGCATTCCTACCCCAATTCGTTTCCGGTCCGGCTTTCATTCGTCGCTCTCTGACTTGCCGCCTCTGGCAACCTTCGAGGCGCCCGCAATCTTTACTACAAGGTCCGCCAGCTCGCGAGGCCTATATGCTCTCGACCAGATACCACCAACAAGCTCTTCATTCCCCGCGGGCAGAATGGCCTGCGTGAAACCCAGCTTTTCCGATTCCTTCAACCGGCTTGAAGCGTGCGATACGGGCCTTATGGCTCCAGAGAGACTGATTTCGCCGAAATAGACGCAATCGTGCGGCAGGGCAAGACCAGTCAGGGAGGAGATCAGTGCTGCAGCAACCGCAAGATCGGCCGCCGGCTCGCTGATACGGTAACCCCCAGCGACGTTGAGATAGACGTCGTGCTGGGAAAAGCGAACGCCGCAATGGGCTTCCAGCACCGCCAATACCATGGAAAGACGCGAGGAATCCCAGCCGATGACTGCGCGCCGCGGCGTGCCGAGTGGCGAGGGGGCGACCAGTGCCTGGATTTCGACCAGAAGTGGCCGGGTGCCTTCCATCGCAGCAAACACGGCTGCACCGGGTGAGGCCGCACTTCGTTCGCCCATAAAAAGCTCGGAGGGGTTCGGAACTTCGCGCAGGCCCTTGTCGCCCATCTCGAAGACGCCGATCTCATCGGTCGGGCCGAAGCGGTTCTTGACGGTTCTGAGGATCCGGTAGTGATGGCCGCCTTCGCCTTCAAAATAAAGAACGCCATCAACCATGTGCTCAACGACGCGGGGACCGGCAATCTGGCCTTCCTTGGTGACGTGGCCGACGAGAACGATCGCCGCACCGGTGGACTTGGCGTAGCGGATCATCGCCTGAGCCGAGGCGCGCACCTGCGTCACCGTGCCGGGGGCGGAATCCGCAAGGTCCGTCCAGAGCGTCTGGATCGAGTCGAGGATGACAAGGTCCGGGCGCTTGCCGTCTTCGATCGTCGCAAGAATGTTTTCGACGTTGGTCTCTGCCGCAAGCTCGACGGGCTTATCGGCAACGCCGAGGCGCTGCGCGCGCAGGCGGATCTGCGCGACGGCCTCTTCGCCCGAAACATAGACGATACGGTAACCCTGCTCCGCCAGAGCTGCTGCAGCCTGGGTCAGCAGTGTGGACTTGCCGATACCGGGGTCACCGCCGACCAGAAGGGCGGAACCGCGAACGAATCCGCCGCCGGTCACCCGGTCGAGTTCCTCGATGCGGGTGCGAATGCGCGGTGCGTCCTCTATTTCCCCGGAGAGCGTGGTGAGCGTCACCGGGGTACCGGCGCGGGCCTTGCGCCCGGTTTGCGGGCCGCTTCCGATGCCGCTCGATGTGCCTTCCTCGATAAGCGTATTCCACTCACCGCAGCCGTCACACTTGCCAGCCCAGCGCGCGTGAACGGTGCCACAGTTCTGGCAGATAAATTGGGTGCGGGGCCGGGCCATCAGCGCTCGTTTCTCACATATTCCCGGTAGTACCGCTGGCCGAGAGACGTCAGCAGCTCATAGGAGATGGTCCCGCAGACTTCCGCAACCTCGTCGACAGGAATGTTCTTGCCGAAGAGTTCAGCCATGTCGCCGATTGACACGGCGTCTGGTCCCAGCTCGGTCACGTCAAAAAGCGTCAGGTCCATGGAAATGCGGCCGATCACGGGGACGCGCTGGCCATTGACGAAGGCATAAGCCTGCCTGCTTCCGGGCTTTGCGGCATGGGATGTAACCGCGCGATGATAGCCGTCGGCATAGCCGGTGGAGCCGACCGCGATGATTGAATCACGATGCACGGGCGTCGCTCCATAGCCAACGGTTTGGCCGGCAGGGACATGCTTGATCTGCGCAATGCGGGAAAGCGCGGTGACGACGGAACGCAATGGGCTGTTCATGCCAGCAATGGGCGTGCCGCCATAGAGTGCTATGCCCGGACGGACCACGTCGCAAAGATAGTCTCCGCCGAGGAACACACCGGCCGAGTTGGCGATGCTGGCTTCTGCCTCGGGAAAGAGTGCGCGCAGCTGATTGAACCGCTGCAACTGTTCGGCGCTCATTGGATGACCGGGAGCGTCCGCGCAGGCCAGATGCGTCATGACGATAAGCGGCGTCAGAGCCGACGTCAGCGCGTTCTCTTCGGCGAACTGGCGGACGTTGTCTGCGGTCAGACCAAGACGGTTGATGCCCGATTCCACGTGCAGCACGCAGGGGCGGGGAACGTCATTGTCCCAGCCATAGGCTTCCCACATGGAAACGTCAGACAAGGAATTCAGCACCGGGATCAGGCGATGGGCGCAGTACACCGCGGCCGCCTCGGCACCGAACAAGCCGTTGAACACATAGATTTCCGCGTCCGGCAGGACATGGCGCAGCGCAACCCCTTCAGCTGGGAGCGCCACGAAGAAGCGGCGGCAGCCTGCTTCCCACAGGGTGCGGGCCACCGGCTCGATGCCGAGCCCATAGGCGTCCGCCTTCACGACGCCCGCCACTTCGGCGGGCTCTGCCAGTTCCTTCAGCAGGCGGTAGTTGTAGGCCAACGCGTCGAGATCGATGACAAGATGCCCCCCGGCGATGAGCGGTCCAGGCTGACCTATGCTTGTTGTATTGACCACAACTATTCAAAGCGCTCCGGTAGATGGTGTTCTTCGGCGAGATCGTGAAAGCGCGTGAACTCGCCCTGGAAGCCAAGGCTGACAGTACCGGTAGGACCGTGACGCTGCTTGGCGATGATGACTTCGGCCTTTCCGCGCACCTCGTTCATCTCCGTTTCCCAGCGGAGGTATTCGTCGGTGCCCGGCTTCGGTTCCTTGTTCTTAAGGTAGTACTCTTCACGGTAGACGAAAAGCACCACGTCCGCGTCCTGCTCGATCGAACCCGATTCACGAAGGTCGGAGAGCTGCGGACGCTTGTCGTCGCGCGATTCCACCTGACGGGAGAGCTGTGACAGCGCGATGATCGGCGTGTTCAGCTCCTTCGCCAGTGCCTTCAGGCCCGTGGTGATTTCCGTGATCTCCTGCACGCGGTTCTGGCTCGACTTGGCGGACGAGCCCTGCATCAGCTGAATATAGTCGATGATGATAACGTCGAGGCCACGCTGGCGCTTGAGGCGGCGGGCGCGCGCCGCCAGCTGGGCGATCGAGATACCACCGGTCTGGTCGATATAGAGCGGCACCTTCTGCATCATCTGGGCGCAGGCAACCAGCTTTTCAAAGTCTGCCTCGGTGATCTCACCGCGACGGATCTTGGACGAGCCGATTTCCGTCTGCTCGGAGATAATACGCGTTGCCAGCTGTTCGGACGACATTTCGAGAGAGAAGAAGCCGACGACACCGCCGCGTGCTGCCTTGAACGAACCATCCGCCTGCTGGGCGGGCTCATAGGCGTGGGCGATGTTGTAGGCAATGTTCGTCGCAAGCGAGGTTTTACCCATACCCGGACGACCTGCCAGAACGATCAAGTCAGACGGCTGCAGGCCACCCATGCGCTTGTCCAGATCGCGCAGGCCAGTCGAGACACCCGAGAGGCCACCGTCGCGCATGAAGGCGGCATTCGCCATGTCCACGGCGATCTTGGTGGCGTCCGCGAAGCTTTCGAAACCGCCGTCGTAGCGGCCGGTTTCGGCCAGTTCGAACAGGCGGCGCTCAGCCGCTTCGATCTGTTCCGGTGGCGGCATGTCGACCGGCGCGTCGTAGGCCACGTTCACCATCTCCTCGCCGAGCGAGATCAGGGCGCGGCGGATGGCGAGGTCGTAGATGGCGCGGCCATAGTCGGACGCGTTGATGATCGTCACCGCTTCCGCGGCGAGACGAGCGAGATACTGGGCGACCGTCAGTTCGCCCACCTTCTCGTTTGCCGGCAGGAAGGTCTTGAGCGTGACCGGATTGGCCATCTTGCCCATGCGGATGAGGTCGCCCGCGACCTCGTAGATCTTCTTGTGAAGCGGCTCGTAGAAGTGAGTCGACTTCAGGAAGTCGGACACCCGGTAGAATGCATCATTGTTGACGAGGATCGCGCCGAGCAGGGCCTGTTCGGCCTCGATGTTGTGCGGCGCCTCGCGGTAGACCGGCGATTCCGCCACTTCCAGTTTTCGGACTGCGTCGACCATTACCTACCCGTGTTCAATTGCTGCGTGGCACGACGCGGCGGCGTTTCGTGCGATAGACATGGTTTCTTCCTATGCCGTCTGGCGCCATGAAGTAACCCGCCCGATGAGAACAGACGCGAGTTGCGCCCGTTATTCACCGTTATCCCAGGGCACCTTCAAGGCACCGACAGCGAATCAGCGTCTGACGGAATTGTAGTCCTATTCGGCGGCATCCGAAAACGCGGGGCGGGTGCCTGTGGTGAGCTGGCGCTCGGCTTCGAACATGTAATCTCGGGTAAGCGGCAGGGTTTCGCGCTGTTTCGAGAGCTGGATCTGGAAGTTGACCATTTCCTGCCAGCGGAACGAAGCCTCGGACCCTGCGAGGTAGAATTCCCACATGCGTGCGAAGCGTTCGTCGTAGATCTTCACCACCTGGTCGCGTTTGGCCATGAAGCGTTCACGCCAGGCCTTGAGGGTCTCGGCATAGTGGAGCCGCAGGATCTCGATGTCGGTGACGATCAGCCCGGACTTCTCGATCGCAGGCATTACCTCCGAAAGCGAGGGGATATAGCCGCCCGGGAAGATGTACTTGCGGATAAACGCGGCTGTCGGCGCCGGAACATAGCTCCGCCCGATCGTGTGCAGCAGCATCACGCCGTCGTCGCTCAAGAGTTCGGCACATTTCTCAAAAAAGGTCCGGTAGTGGTTGAGCCCCACATGCTCGAACATGCCGACGGAAACAATGCGGTCGAATGGTCCTTTGAGCGCACGGTAGTCGGCAAACTCGAATCGTGCGCGATTGTCGAGATGCTGGTCCGCTGCCCGCTGGTTGGACACCGTGAGCTGTTCCGTTGAAAGCGTGACGCCCAGCACATCGACATTAAAGTTTCTGGCCAGGAAAAGTCCCATGCCGCCCCAGCCGCTGCCGATATCGAGCACCTTCTGGCCGGGCTTAAGGTCGAGCTTGGCGGCGATATGCTGCTTCTTGGCGAGCTGGGCTTCCTCCAGTGTAGCGTCCGGTCTGGGGAAGTAGGCGCAGGAGTACTGCATGTCGTCGTCCAGGAACAACCGGTAGAGGTCGCCGGACAAGTCGTAGTGGTGATGGACGTTTTCGCGGGACTTGCCGGGCAGGTTGATCTGCTGCAGCCGTCGGAAGAGCTTTCGCGCTCCTTCGTTTACCCGCATCGTGATCGAGTGCGCCGCACTCAGACCCATGTTCTGGTAGGCGATGCGCAGGAACTCCAGAGGGTTACCCTCGATGAAGTCCAGTTCGCCATCCATATAGGCTTCAGGGAAACCAAGGCTGGGATCAAGCGCGATGGCGCGCTCCGCCTTTCTGGTATGTATAACGATGTGCACAGGCTCGCCCGTGCCATCTCCAAAACGCAAAATTCTTCCCCTTGCATCAGTAACAGTGAGAGATCCATTTCGGATCAGGCGTGATGCAAGGCTTTCCAGTAAGCTATTCATCTTACACCCCCACGGCTATGGGACAGTGCAAATATGGATCAGAAAGATAGCTATGAAAAGGGGGCGGTTATCTTCACGTTTTGCCGTCTAATTATTACGACATTTATTCTATAGTGACCTGTAAACAAAAAGGCCGGGCACAAGCCCGGCCAGAGATCGGCAAAAACCGAAATGGCGATTACTCTTCGCCTTCTTCCTCTTCCGCGTTCGGATCGAAGAATTCATCAGGATTTGCAGCTTCGTTGATGTCGTCGCCGTAGATGGCTTCGGCCGAATCAAGCGTCTCACCGCGAGCCTGACGCTCTGCTTCGTCAGCCGAACGAGCGATGTTCAGCGTGATGGTTGCGGTGACTTCAGCGTGCAGCGAAATCGTAACGTCGGTGATACCGATCAACTTGATCGGAGCCTTCAGTTCAACCTGGCTGCGGCCGATCTTGAAGCCTGCCTCGTCCAGAACATCGGCAATGTCGCGAGCCGATACCGAACCGTACAGCTGGCCGGTCTCGGCAGCGGAACGAACAACGATGAAGCTCTGGCCGTCGAGCTTCTCAGCAACGGCTTCAGCTTCCTGCTTGCGCTCCAGGTTGCGAGCTTCGAGCTCAACGCGCTGGGATTCGAACTTCTTGCGGTTTGCTTCATTGGCGCGGAGCGCCTTGCCCTGAGGCAGCAGGAAGTTGCGGGCAAAGCCGTCCTTGACCTTGACCACGTCGCCCATCTGACCGAGGCGTGCGATACGTTCGAGAAGAATGACGTCCATCTTCGTTTCCTTTCATGGCGGCAGTGCCGCATGTGCTTGGAGGCAGTCAGGAAACGGACCGCAAAGGCGGTTTGATATTTCGCTGTCCTGCCAAGGCAGTTAGGAGCAGGGCTCCAACCCGGGATTTGAGAAAGGCCTCGCCGTGCCCGTCACGGAAAGGGTAGGGCGCGGTTGCCCGCGCCCCGCAATATCACTTCACAACGTAGGGCAGCAGGCCCAGGAAGCGTGCGCGCTTGATGGCCTTGGCCAGCTCACGCTGCTTCTTCTGGCTTACAGCCGTGATACGGGAAGGAACGATCTTGCCACGCTCGGAGATGTAGCGCTGCAGGAGCTTGATGTCCTTGTAGTCGATCTTCGGCGCATTCGCACCCGAGAAGGGGCAGGTCTTGCGACGACGATGGAACGGACGACGGGTCGGGATCTGGTTGATGTCTACCATTATTCAGCTCCCTGCTCTGCGCGACGGTCATCGCGATCACGACGCGGACGGTCTTCACGCGGACCACGGTCATCGCGGCGCGGGCCACGATCACCACGATCACCGCGATCGCCACGGTCATCACGGCGCTGCATCATTGCAGAAACGCCTTCTTCATGCTGCTCAACGCGAACCGTCATGAAACGCAGGACGTCTTCCGACAGACCCATCTGGCGTTCCATTTCCTTCACGGCTGCTGCCGGAGCGTCGATATCCATCAGCGTGAAGTAAGCCTTGCGGTTCTTCTTGACGCGGTAGGCGAGGGACTTCAGTCCCCAGTTCTCAACCCGACCAATCTTGCCGCCGTTCTCTTCGATAACGCCCTTGTACTGTTCAACGAGCGCATCGACCTGCTGCGACGACAGATCCTGCCGAGCAAGAAACACATGTTCGTATAGAGCCACTGTCTTGCCTTTCTTCAGTTTCGCATCTGCCAGGACGCGGCGCAGAGCCCCAACGACCAATCTTGCCGGACAGGTCCGGGGAAGAAAGGCGTATCGAGACGGTCGAGAGCGGAGACACGGGAGGCGGAAACCAGTTTGGCTTCAACACTCGCACGGACGTGCGAGGCCCTCCGTTCAGCCCCCAGCCGGGACCGGCAGATGGGGGGCTTATACATGGTTTCCGGCGGGATGCAAGGCGTTAAGGCCCTTGTAGCCCGTTTCTGCCTGCGTCAGGTTCGCAGCTTGTAGCCGGTCTTGAACATCCACCAGACGATGGACATGCAGGCAAGCAGGAACACGCCGATCATGATCAGGCTCACATGGACGCTCACGTCGGACTGGCCGAAGAAACTCCAGCGAAAGCCGCTGACGAGATAGAGTACCGGGTTGAACAGGGTCACCGTCTGCCAGGTCTCCGGCAGCATCTCGATCGAATAGAACGATCCGCCGAGGAAGACGAGCGGGGTCACGATCAGCATAGGGATCAGCTGCAGCTTCTCGAAGTTGTCGGCCCAGATGCCGATGATGAAGCCGAACAGGCTGAAGGTCACTGCCGTCAGAACGAGGAAGAAGACCATCAAAACCGGGTGTTCGATGTGGAGCGGCACGAAGAGATGCGCCGTCGCAAGGATGATCAGCCCAAGGATGATGGATTTGGTGGCAGCCGCCCCTGCATAGCCGATGACGATCTCGAGAAAGTTCACCGGTGCCGACAGCACCTCATAGATCGTGCCGACGAACTTCGGGAAATAGATGCCGAAGGACGCGTTGGAAATCGAGTTCTGCAGAAGCGTCAGCATGATCAGTCCGGGGACGATGAAGGATCCGTAGTGGATGCCTTCCACCGTCTCGATGCGGGCGCCAATGGCGGTACCGAACACGACGAAGTAGAGTGAGGTGGAGAGGACCGGCGACACGATGCTCTGAAGCAGTGTGCGGCGCATCCGGCTCATTTCGTAGACGTAGATTGCCTTGATCGCCTGCAGGTTCATCGGGCGCCCTCCACCAGGCTGACAAAGATATCTTCAAGCGAGCTCTGCTTGGTGCTGAGGTCCTTCACGGCAATGCCGGAGCGGTTCAGATCGGCAAGCAGAGAGCCGATGCCGGAACGGGCGGCCTGCGTGTCGTAGCTGTAGACGAGCGTTGCACCGCCATCGACAAGGCTCAGGTCGTACTGCGACAGCCCTTCGGGAAGGGTTTGCAGCGCCTGGTGCAGTTCCAGCGTCAGCTGCTTCTTGCCGAGCTTGCGCATCAGCTCGTTCTTTTCCTCGATCAGCACGAGCCTGCCCTTGTTGATCACTCCGACGCGGTCGGCGATCTCCTCGGCTTCTTCTATATAGTGTGTGGTGAGGATGATGGTGACGCCTGACTGGCGCAGCCGTCCGATGAGCTGCCACATGTCCTTGCGCAGCTCTACGTCGACGCCCGCGGTCGGCTCGTCGAGGAAGAGAATCTTCGGCTCATGGGAGAGAGCCTTGGCGATCATGACGCGGCGCTTCATGCCGCCGGAGAGCGTCATGATCTTGGCGTCCTTCTTGTCCCAAAGGGAAAGATCCTTGAGGAGCGATTCGACCAGGGCCGGGTTTGGCTTCTTGCCGAACAGGCCGCGGCTGAAGGTGACCGTGTTCCACACCGACTCGAAGGTCTCGACGTGGAGTTCCTGCGGCACCAGGCCGATGAGTGAACGGGTGGTCTTGTAGTCGGTCTGGATGTCGTGCCCCTGAACGAGCACATTGCCGCTCGTCGGCCTCACGAGGCCGCAGATGATGGAGATCAGCGTCGTCTTGCCGGCGCCGTTCGGCCCGAGCAGGGCCAGGATCTCGCCATCGTGAATGTCCAGGTCGACGCTATGAAGCGCCGTCAGGCCTGAGTCATAGGTCTTCGTTAGCTGCTGTACCGAAATTGCGTTCTGCATGGGAACCGGCGGCGTTGGAACTGCGGTTGGCTGGGCGGCTGGAGGGCAGAAGAATGTACAGGCGCCCTTCGAATGAGGTCATGATATAAGGAGCAAAAGTTCGATTATCTATGGGCCGGCGCAGCTTATCATCGAATGCTGACACTTCCTGACGGGTCCAAAAAGCTGAATTTCCTGCCGAATATCACGGTTTTGCCGCCTGTATCGTGGCAAAAGGCTTGACGGAGCCCAAGCATTGCGCCACCACCGCGCGAAATTTGTCACCTCATCTCCAGTTAAACGGAGCGCGGCATGAGCATAGCTTTTACATTTCCCGGGCAGGGCAGCCAGGCTGTCGGTATGGGTCGTGATCTCGCAGAGGCATTCCTGGAGACACGGGAGGTCTTTGAAGAGGTCGATGATGCGCTCGGGCAGAAGCTCTCAAAGATCATGTGGGAAGGCCCGGAGGATGAGCTGACGCTCACCGCCAATGCCCAGCCTGCACTGATGGCTGTTTCCATGGCCGTCATGCGCGTTATGGAGAAGGGCGGACTGAAGCTTTCCGACAAGGTAAGTTATGTCGCCGGCCATTCGCTCGGTGAATATTCCGCGCTCTGCGCCGCCGGCATGTTCAGCATCAGCGACACGGCGCGTCTTCTGCGCATCCGTGGCGATGCGATGCAGGCTGCGGTTCCGGTTGGCGAAGGTGCGATGTGCGCCATCATCGGCCTCGAAACCGCTGACGTGGAAGCCGCCTGCGAGGCTGCATCTTCCGCAGGCGCCTGCCAGATCGCCAATGACAATGGCGGCGGCCAGCTGGTCATCTCCGGCGCCAAGACTGCGGTTGAAGAGGCCGCCAGGCTCGCGACCGAAAAGGGTGCCAAGCGCGCCATCATGCTGCCGGTCTCCGCTCCCTTCCATTCCACGCTCATGGCTCCGGCCGCCGAGCGCATGAAGGAAGCGCTGGCAGAGGTTTCCAAGAAGGCGCCGGTCGTTCCGGTTGTCGCCAACGTGACGGTGAGCCCGCTCACCGATCCAGAAGAGATCGCCGCCAAGCTGGTCGAGCAGGTAACGGGCCGCGTGCGCTGGCGCGAGACGGTCGAGTGGTTCGGCGCCAATGGCATCGGCACCCTCTACGAGATCGGCTCCGGCAAGGTGCTTTCCGGTCTTGCCCGCCGCATCAACCGCGAAATCACGCCGGTTTCGGTCAATACGCCGGCAGATATCGATACGGCCATGAAGGCGCTGCTCTAACAGCGATTTTCCATTTTTTCAGTGATTGTGCTAACAGACGCCGCAGTTTGGCGGAATGTTCTGGCCAATCACTACTCATTGCATGAGAGGTACTTCCATGTTTGATCTCACGGGCCGCAAGGCGCTCGTTACCGGGGCCTCGGGAGGCCTTGGAGAAGCCATCGCACGGACGCTGCATGCACAGGGTGCTGTCGTCGGGCTCCACGGCACCCGCCGCGAGAAGCTCGAGGAGCTGGCGGCTGAACTCGGCGAGCGCACCAAGATCCTGCCTGCGGACATGTCCAACCGGGAGCAGGTGAAGGAACTCGCCAAGCAGGCAGAGGAAGCGCTGGAAGGTGTGGACATCCTCGTCAACAACGCCGGTATCACGCGTGACGGCCTGTTCGTGCGCATGAGCGACGATGACTGGGATGCCGTACTGGAGGTGAACCTCACCGCTGCGTTCCGCCTTACCCGCGAGTTGACCCATCCGATGATGCGCCGCCGCTATGGCCGCATCGTCAACATCACCTCCGTGGTGGGCGTTGCCGGCAACCCCGGCCAGGCCAACTATTGCGCTTCGAAGGCGGGCCTCATCGGCTTCACCAAGTCGCTCGCGCAGGAGATCGCCACTCGTAATGTTACGGTCAACTGCGTCGCTCCGGGTTTCATCGAATCGGCAATGACCGACAAGCTGAATGAGAAGCAGCGCGAATCGATCATGGCCGGAATTCCGATGAAGCGCATGGGCACCGGGGCTGACATTGCCACGTCGGTGCTCTATCTCGCATCGAATGAAGCCGGTTACGTGACGGGTCAGACCATCCACGTGAATGGTGGAATGCTGATGGTGTAAGCCTTTTGGGTGCTGGGAAAGCGCTGCTTTCCGCCCACATTGGCTGTGGAAGTACGCTGGGTGTCTTGGCTATAATATTGCGTCGTGGTATTGCCCTGACGCAAACGGGCCCAAGATAGCCCTTGTACGGAACAGCCGGTACGGAACGCAAAAGCCGAGTACCGGCTTTCTTTTAAGCTTGATTAGCTGCAAGCCTGCGGCTAACGAAGACTGGAAAATTCCTGAAGTTGAGGGTTCTCACATGAGCGATACTGCAGAACGCGTCAAGAAAATCGTTGTCGAACATCTTGGCGTCGATGCCGAAAAGGTCACCGAGCAGGCTAGCTTCATCGACGATCTTGGCGCCGACAGCCTCGACACGGTTGAGCTTGTCATGGCGTTCGAAGAAGAGTTCGGCGTCGAAATTCCTGATGATGCCGCCGAGACGATTCTTACCGTCGGCGACGCTGTGAAGTTCATCGAAAAGGCCCAGGCCTAATTTCGATCCAAGCTAGTGCAATCAGAAGACGAGACATTCCAGAGATGAGACGCGTCGTCGTCACAGGCATGGGTCTCCTCTCTCCGCTCGGCCTTGGGGCCGAGCTGAGCTGGAAGAGGCTGCTCGAAGGCAAGTCCGGGGCAAAGCGCATCGACCGTTTTGAGGTCGATGATCTGCCCTGCAAGATTGCGAGTCTTATCCCGAGCGAAGGTGAAGGTGCGTTCAATCCGGACGATTTCCTTGAGCCTCGCGAACAGCGGAAGATCTCGGACTTCATCACCTATGGAATAGCCGCAGCTGATCAGGCACTGGCTGATTCCGGATGGGAGCCCAAGACCGAAGAAGATCGTTGCGCCACCGGCGTGATGATCGGTTCGGGCATCGGCGGCATTCAGGGCATCGCAGAAGGTGCGCTGATACTGCAGGAAAAGGGTCCGCGGCGCATCAGCCCGTTCTTCATCCCGGGAAACATCATCAACCTCGTCTCCGGCCAGGTTTCGATCCGTCATGGATTGAAGGGGCCGAATCACGCGGTTGTCACAGCTTGCTCCACCGGTGCGCACGCTATTGGCGATGCAGCTCGGCTTATCATGTTCGGCGATGCCGACGTGATGCTGGCGGGCGGCGCTGAATCGCCGATCTCCCGGCTTTCGATTGCCGGTTTTTCCGCGTGCAAGGCGCTCACCACGAGCTACAACGACACGCCTGAAAAGGCTTCCCGACCCTATGACAAGGACCGCGACGGGTTCCTCATGGGCGAGGGCGCCGGCGTTGTCGTGCTCGAAGAGCTCGAACATGCAAAGGCGCGCGGCGCCAGGATCTATGCCGAGATCATCGGTTATGGCCTGTCCGGCGATGCCTATCACATTACCGCTCCGTCCGAGGACGGCGACGGCGCTTTCCGCTGCATGAGCGCAGCCGTCAAGCGCGCCGGCATCTCGGCTGCGGACATCGACTACATCAACGCCCATGGCACCTCGACCATGGCGGACACGATCGAGCTGAAGGCCGTAGAGCGTCTGCTTGGGGATGCAGCAGGCTCCGCCTCCATGTCCTCGACCAAGTCCTCCATCGGACACTTGCTTGGTGCTGCCGGTGCTGCCGAAGCGATCTTCTCGGTGCTCGCGATTTGCGACAACATTGCTCCGGCTACGATCAATCTGGACAACCCGGCGGTTGAGACCGAGATCGATCTCGTTCCCAACAAGCCGCGCCAGCGCAAGATCGATGTCGCCCTTTCCAATTCGTTCGGATTTGGCGGTACGAACGCTTCATTGCTCTTCCGACGCTACGAAGCCTGAGTATTGATTGATATTCAGGCTTTGACGCCGGAAAATTGTCGCTATTGTGCAGCATCCTAATATTTTTGAGTCTTGGGACGACGCCATAGGAGACTACCGAGCAGTATGCCTGGAGAACAGAACGATTATACGGCGCGCCCTCTAGCGGTGAGTTCGTCACGGGGCAGCCTTCGTCCTGCACAGGGAACACCGCCTCCTCCCAAGCGGTCGCGCCAGTCACGTAACCAGATCGTTACGTTTCTCAACTTCGTGCTGTCGTCTGTCGTCTTCATCATCCTGCTGGCAGTGGGTGTTCTGTACTTCGGACAGCGCGAATTCACGCGGCCAGGCCCGTCCACTACTACCGAAACCGTACTCATCAAGCCGAATACCGGGACGCGAGAGATCGCCAACCTGCTTCAGCGGGAGGGCGTCATCAGCGATGCCCGCGTGTTCCTTGTAGGCCTGCGCATCAACAATGCTGACAGCCGCCTCAAGGCCGGCGAGTACGAGATCAAGCCGGGCGCTTCCATGAAGGAGATCATGGAATTGCTCGAGGGCGGCAAGTCGGTCATGTATTCGCTGACAATTCCGGAAGGGCTGACGGTCAAGCAGATCTTCGACCGTATCGCCAGTACGGAAGAGCTGTCGGGCGATCTACCCGCTGAACTGCCGCCTGAGGGTTCTCTTGCCGCTGATACGCTGCGTTTCACCCGCGGCCTGTCACGCCAGGAAGTCGTCAACAAGCTTATTGCCGACCAGAAGAACCTTGTGAAATCCATCTGGGAACGCCGTGCACCGGATCTTCCGATCGAGACGATTGAAGAGTTCGTCACACTCGCCTCGATTGTTGAGAAGGAGACGGGTCGCGCCGATGAGCGTTCGCGTGTGGCCGGCGTCTTCATCAACCGACTGAAGAAGGGCATGCGTCTCCAATCGGATCCGACCGTCATTTATGGCCTGTTTGGCGGCGAAGGTAAGCCTGCCGATCGCCCGATCTACAAGAGCGATCTGGAGAAGGAAACGCCTTACAACACCTATGCCATAAAGGGTCTACCGCCGACGCCGATCGCCAATCCGGGCCGCGCGGCGCTCGAAGCCGTGGCAAACCCGTCCCGCACGGGTGAGCTCTATTTCGTCGCCAACGGGATCGACGGTGGCCATGCCTTCGCCAAGACGCTTGATGAGCACAACGAGAATGTAGCTCGCTGGCGCAAGATAGAGCGCGAACGCGCGAAACAGGCCGAGGCGGCCGCCCAGGACAAGGGCGATGCGGCCTCCGCACCCAAAAGCAACTAATGCCGCACAGGCATCGCAGAGGCGAGGCATGAACCTTCAAAGTATGACGGGTTTTGCCCGCGCCAGTCGTGAAGATGACGTAGCATCGGTGACCTGGGAGCTGCGTTCCGTGAATGGCAGGGGGCTTGAAGCCCGCCTGCGCCTGACGCCCGGATATGAACGTCTGGAACAGCCGGCGCGGGCCGTTCTACAAAAGCAGTTTTCGCGCGGTAACATTCAGGCGAGTCTGACCATCAATCGCAGCGATGCCGTGCGGCGACCGGTAATCGACGAGCAGCTGCTCACGGAACTGGCGGCAATCGCCAAGGACCTTCACGAAAAGCATGGGGCAGCACCTGCCACCGCCGATGGCCTGCTGGCGCTGCGCGGCGTTCTCGAAATGCCGGACCACGAGGAGGACGAGGAGACGCGCCAGAAGCTGGACGCGCTGATCCTTGTCACGCTCGATGAGGCAGCCGGGGCGCTCGCCACGGCACGCCGCGGGGAGGGCGCTGCCCTGCGCGACGTGCTTCTCGGCCACATCGATACGATCGAAGTGCTGACGAAGAAGGCCGAGCAGGATCCGGCCCGGGAGGCAGCCAACCTCCGGGCGCGGCTGGAGACACAGCTCAGGCCCTTGCTCGACATTTCCTCCATGGATGAGGCGCGTCTCTATCAGGAGGCCGCGATCCTTGCGACCAAGGCAGACATTCGGGAGGAGATCGACCGCCTGCTCACCCATGTGGCGAGCGCCCGTTCCCTGTTGAAGGGAGACGGTCCGGTCGGACGCAAGCTTGACTTCCTCGCTCAGGAGTTCAATCGGGAGGCTAATACGCTCTGCTCGAAATCCAATGCCGCCACGATCACGGCGGTTGGCCTGGAGCTCAAGGTCGCTGTCGACCAGTTCCGCGAGCAGATTCAAAATCTGGAGTAGATGATGGAAGTCCTTCCTTCCGATACGATCCGCCGGCGCGGACTGATGCTTGTTCTTTCCTCGCCTTCGGGCGCAGGCAAGTCGACCATAGCGCGCAACATTCTCGAGAACGTGCCGGGCTTCGAGCTTTCGGTCAGCGTCACGACGCGTTCACGTCGACCGAGCGAGATCGCCGGCGTGCACTACCACTTCATCAGCCAGCGGGATTTCGAAATGCGCCGCGATAGTGGCGAGCTGCTCGAGTGGGCGCAGGTGCATGGCAACTTTTACGGCACGCCTCGGGAGCCGGTGGAGCAGGCGCTTGCCGCAGGGCGCGACATGCTCTTTGACATTGACTGGCAGGGAGCCGAGCAGCTGCGTCAGAAGATGCCGGAGGATATTGTTTCGATCTTTGTCCTGCCGCCCACGATGAAGGAACTGCTGTCGCGTCTGAAGCGGCGCGCCGAGGATCCGGACGATGTGATCGCAACGCGCCTCGCCAATGCCCGCTCCGAGATCGAGCAGTGGCGCAACTACGACTACGTGATCGTGAACGATGACCTGAACCGGGCCTATGACTCCGTCCGCAGCATCATTCTCGCAGAACGACTGAAGAGCGGCCGCCGCCCCGGGCTGGAAAGCTTCGTCAATACTCTGCTCCAGGAAGAGCCGGAGTGAGCTGCTGGGCCGGCTGAGCGAGACCTGTTGTCTTGCGAGACTGGCGGTGACATGCTCTCAGCCGTGTTATGTGTGCCCGGGAGGTGAAAGCAGGGCTCAACCGGTTCACTCTCATTCTGGCAGGATTGATCATGGGTTCGAGCTTCGCATCAGCTTCGGTACTTGAGGCGGTTAACGCCAATGATGTGCATCGGCTGGCTCAAGCGATTGCCGGCGGGCATGATGTCGATGAACGAAACGGGGCAGGCCAGACCGCACTTCTGGTCGCAGTCTGGAACAACGATGTCGAGGCCGCCAGGTTACTCCTTGAAGCGGGCGCGGATGTAAACGCCGAGGACAGCATTCAGGACAGCCCGTATCTGGTCGCCGGCGCACACGGCCGCCTGGAAATCCTGAAGATGATCCTCGAGCATGGCGCGGATCTGAAAAGCACCAACCACTATGGCGGCACCGCGCTAATCCCCGCTGCAGAAAAGGGACACCCGGAAGCGGTGTCCCTGCTCATCGAGGCTGGCGTGGATGTCAATCACATTAACAACCTCGGATGGACGGCCTTGATGGAGGCAGTGGTGCTTTCCAGCGGTGGTCCCATCCACCAGGACATCATCCGGCGCCTGCTCGATGGCGGAGCGGACAAGACCATCCCCGATGCACAAGGCGTGACGGCACTCGATCACGCGAAGGCTCGCGGATTTACCCAAATCGTCCGGCTGTTGCAGGACTGAACTTCGCCTAGATATTCTGCGCGAGTTCTACAAACTCGTCGATGCTCAGTGTTTCGGCGCGGCGGGTCGGGTCGATACCGACTTTCGCGAGCAGAGCTTCGCCGCCTAAGCTCTTCAGGCTCTGGCGCAGCATCTTGCGGCGTTGGCCGAAGGCCGCTTCAGTCACACGTGCGAGCTTTGAGCCGTCCACCGGAAGCGGGTTGGAACGCGGTTCGATGTGGACCACCGATGACGTGACCTTCGGAGGCGGGGTGAAGGCCTGCGGCGGAACGTCAAAGACGATCCGCGAACGGGTGCGCCATCCGGCAAGTACGCCAAGACGGCCGTAGTGATTGTCAGCCGGTTCGGCGACGATGCGTTCGGCCACCTCACGCTGGAACATGAGCGTCAGCGACTCGTAGAAGGGCGGCCAAGGCTCGACCGTGAGCCAGCGGATCAGGAGTTCTGTGCCGACATTGTAGGGCAGGTTGGCAACGATCTTCACCGGTCGGCTTCCGTCGGTGAGCGAAGCAAAGTCGGTCTTCAGGGCATCGCCCGGGATCACCTGAAGTTTTCCCGGATAGCGATCCGAGATCTCGGCCAGGGCCGACAGGCAGCGTTCGTCGCGTTCGATGGCGATGACGCGGCTTGCACCTTCGGCTAGAAGGGCGCGAGTGAGCCCACCGGGACCGGGGCCGACCTCGATCACGTCCACGCCCTCAAGCTTGCCGGCGCTGCGGGCGATCTTGGCCGTCAGGTTCAGGTCGAACAGGAAGTTCTGCCCCAGCGCCTTCTTGGCAAACAGGCCATGCGCGCGGATGACCTCGCGAAGGGGGGGAAGGTCGTCGAAACTCATCGGGGGCTCACAAAGTCGGAATGGAATTGTCTGCCAGCTCGCGGGCAAGCCTGATCGCCGCTATCAGGCTGTCCGGCTTGGCGATCCCCTTGCCGGCAATATCGAACGCGGTGCCGTGATCGGGCGACGTGCGGATGAAGGGCAGCCCCAGCGTTACGTTGACGGCATCGTCAAAGGCAAGGGTCTTCGCCGGTATCAGCGCCTGATCGTGGTACATGCAGAGTGCGGCGTCGTAGGAAGCGCGCGCGCGGGCATGGAACATGGTGTCGGCGGGCAGGGGGCCGATGGCATCGATGCCTTCCGCGCGCGAGATCTCGATCGCGGGAATGATCTTCTCGATTTCGTCCAGCCCCATCGAGCCCCCCTCGCCAGCATGCGGGTTCAAGCCGGAAAACGCCAGGCGAGGGTTTGCGATCCCAAAGCGGGATTTGAGGTCGGCCGCGACAATGCGGGCCGTGTTCACGATCAGCTCGGTGCTGAGCTGCTCGATCGCCTTTTCAAGCGAAAGATGGACCGTAATCGGGATGGTGCGCAGCTCCGGTCCCGCCAGCATCATGATCGGCAGGGCCGGCTGGCCGGTACGGATCTGCGCCAGATAGCCCAGAAATTCCGTGTGGCCGGGATACTGAAAGCCCGCATCATAGAGAGGCTTCTTGGCGATCGGGCAGGTGACAAGGCCGGCTGCCCGACCAGCGAAGATATGCTCCACGCCGCGCTCGATCGCTTCAATCACGCCAGCCGCATTCATTGCGGAAGGAACGCCTGGCTGATCGATCAGCGTGTTCTTCAGGGGAAAGACAGGAAGTGCCGTGGCAAAGCACGAAACCGCATCCTCGGGTTCGACCTCGGCGAAGGAGATGTCGTGCTTCAGGGCGTTTGCACGCGATCGCAGAAGGGCGACATCACCTAGCACGTAGAATGGCGGCAGCGACGCAGAGAACCGGCGTTCCCATGCGGAGAGGAGAATCTCCGGTCCTATCCCAGCTGGCTCGCCCATCGAAATGGCGAGCGGAGCGGGGGCCTGATTGTCTGTCATCCTGATGCGCTTTCGGTTTAGCGCTTGACGATGCGCGCCTTCTTGCGGAGCTCTGCCATGACTTCTTCAGACAACTTGTCGGCGTTCGTGTCGGCCTTCTGTTCGCTCTGGAAGACGAGCTGCGCGACGTAGTCGTCGGATACTTCACGCGTGCTGCAGACGACCACGAATTCAACGCCGCGTTCAGTTTCCTTCACTGCGGTGGCGCCACGGGCGCGGATCTTCTCGATATCTGTCTTCCACTCCGGCGGAAGCTGCGGACTCAGGAAGCGCCCCAGGTCACGGACGGTTACGTCCAGCTGCGTCTTGGCGAGTGCATGCGAGTTTTCGCAACCGTTGAAGCGGCTGCGCATGGCCTGCGCCTCAGCCTTGCGCTTGCCAAGCGTGCGTCCGCGCTCTGAAGCCGGGATCACGAAGATGAATTGCTGCAGTGTGTATTCGGTCGCACTTGGCTTGCGGCCGCCCTGCTGCAGGATCTTGGCGACAACTTCCTGCTCGCTAAGCCGCTTGGAGGACTGCTGCCTCGACTGAAGCACACGGCCCCAGCCCATCTGGGTGCGAATGAAAGTCTTGAAATGATCGCGCGTTACACCAGCCTGTGAAAGGATCTGGTCCATCTGAGCGGTCGAAAGCTTGTTGGACTGGGCGAATTGCCCGTAAGCCTGATTGACCATCTGGTCGTTTGCGCCAACGCGCAGACGAGCGATCTCCTGCAGGCGAAGGGTCTGGTCGACCATCTCCTGATTGGCGATCTCGCGAAGGTTGCCCTTGCGGCCCATGAGCTTGAGGAGCGCAACGCGGCGGTCAATGTCATAGCTCGTGATGGCCGTATCGTTGACGATGTAGCGGACTTCAGCGCCTTGGGCGTAGGCTACAGAGGGGGCAAGGACCGGGGCGGTAATCACGGCCGGCGCGAGCAAAAGCGCGACCGCAGACAACGACGCTCTAAACCCAGTCTTCAACTTCAAATGTTTCATGCGACCCTCGATCAACGCTCTCCGCTTCATGTTACCGTAGAGCATACACGAAACCGTGGCAAAATTACCGTTACTGAGCAAATGTGTTGCTGCCGATTTCCCCAAGCGTGCGCAAGGAAATATTGAAGCCGAAACGGTTCTCCGTATTTCCGTCTTCCCGCACCTGCGAGAACGTCATCGTGTAGATGAAGCATTCGTCGCTGTAACCAAAGCCGAGAGCGTTCCGGGTGAGCTCGCTGTCCTGGATGTTGTAGGTACCCGAGGCAAACACGCGCCAGTTTTCGTTGAACTTCAGGCTGGCCGAGCCGGACACTTCCTGACGGTCCCGGTTGAAGCCATAATCCGGCTGCGCCGAAATATAGGCATAGCTTGCATTGGCGGACACGTTGGCGATGTTGGCGCCGACCTTCAGGTCGTTGCGGCGGAGCTCGAACGTTTCTTCATCGAACCGGGCGGAGGTCGAAGCAGAGAGGCCGAACGGTGTCGTGAAGCCGAGCATCGCCACATAGTCGGATCGATCCGTCTCAAGCCCGGAATAGGCGCCGACATTGACCAGATCCGCCTGGGCGTAGGAATTCGTTCCTGCCAGATGGTAAGATTGACCGAACAGACCCTGCGCGCTCCAGCCATTGGCGAAGCGGCCCGAGTAGCGGATGCCGACGTTGGCGCGGGTACCACCTTCGATGCGGTCATAGCCCGAGAACTTGTCGCGCTCGAAGAGCGTGCTTGCATCGAACACCAGCGACTGAGCGTCTTCGTTCGGAATTCCAAGGCGGCCTGCATAAGGCTCGTCCGGACGGACGAAGATCTGGCCCATTGGCTCCAGGACGTGCGTGGAGCTGGCGGACGAGAACAGGATCGGCCAGCGCATCTCAAGGCCGGCAGTCGCCATGGCGCGGTAATAGTGGCTGCGGATGTCCTCTATCCCGTTGTCAAAGCCGGCGATCGCCGCGACCGCGCTCTGAGAGAGATTTACATTGATGGCATCGGCGCGCGCATGGAGCAGCGGCGTAACGACCAGACCACCGCCTGTGATGAACGAGCGCTTCCACTCACCTTCGCCGGAGAAGCGAGCTGATGAGCTTTCAAGGCCTGACAGCTTCGTCTCACCATACATGCCTTCCTTGCGATGGATGCCCTGGCTGTTCACGTCGAAGTTCAGCTCGCCACCCAGCACCGGAGTGCCAACGGTGTAGGAGTAGTCAAGCAAGGGAGCAACCGCCGGCTGCTTGTCGTGACGCGCGCCGGGATTTGAATCCAGATAGCGTTCCTGAACGTTGAACTTGTAGGCGCGCAGGTCGAAGTAGTTACGGTCGCTGAGACCAGTCAGGTAGATCGTCGAACGCTGGACAGCCTCCGAAAATCCTTCGATGCGATAGCTGCGCGCGAAGTTCTTGTCCGACTGGATCAGAACATCCCAGCCCGCCTTCCAGCGGGGGTTGATCTGGAACTCACCCGTGGTGCCGATCATGCCACGATTTTCCACCGTGGAATCGACGTAGGTAGCGGGCCATGCGCCAGGCCGGTTCTGGTGGATACCGGCGAGCTTGAGCGTGTAGCCGCCATTGTCAAACCGCTGGCGCCATTCTGCCTCGGCAAGGAAGCCCTGCTTTGTATAGCCGGTTCCCGAGATGGTAAGATCATAAGTTGGCGAAAGCGCGAAGTAATAGGGCACGGTCAGGCCGACACCCACCTCGGAGCCGCCAACGACACTTGGCATCAGGAAGCCGGACTTCCGCTTCACTGTCGGATCGGCCACCTCAAAATAGGGTAGGTAGGCGAGCGGAATGCCGAGGAACTCGAAGCGGGACCGCTCGAAGCGGATTGTCTTTGCCTTGCCGTCCCAGATCACGCGTTGGGCCTTGATCTGCCACAGTGGGGGCTTCTCGGGATTTTCCTCGCACGGCTCGCAGGCCGTGTAGACGCCCTTGATAAAGGTCGTCAGGTTGCCACCGGAGCGCTCGGCGCTCTCGGCTGCCATATAGGTTTTCTCGGTCGTCTCGACACGCAGGGCGCGAACGAAGCCGTCGCTGAAGTCATCCGTGATGTCGATCTCTTCGGCGTAGTACTTGTTACCGCTGCGGTCGCGAATTTCGACGCCGCCGCTGGCGATCACGCGCGACGTGTTGCGATTGTAGGAGACGCGCTGGGCAACGACGTTGATGCCGCCGTATTCGATCTGGACGCCTCCAACGGCGGTAACCGTACCAGCGTCGAAGTCATAGACGAGCGTATCGCCCACCAGGATCATCTGCTGACCGGCGGGGATTTCTCCAACAAGCTCTTCAACCTGCGTGTGGGCGACGGACAGGGATGCCGCGAGCGCGATCAGCGCCACGCCAGCCTTCATGCGCAGTCCGCGCTTAAGCGGGCTCAGAAGAGAGCTCTTTTGAGCGGGTACTGCCCCCAACCTAGCCGTCCTCCTTGAAAAGCAAGAAAGTGATTCCAAAGAAAGTTGCGATAATAACCGGCGTCCAAGCGGCAACCAGAGGCGGTACTGCACCCGACCCCCCGAAAGCCTTCATCAGAACCGAAACGACATAAAGCAGAAACCCAGCGAGTATTCCACCCAGAATCATCGTCCCGGACTGACCAAGTCGTGTAAAACGCATCGAAACGGTAGCTGCAATTAACGTCATGGCTATGAGCAAAGCCGGCAAAGCAACCATTGAGTGAAACTGGGTCGCGAAGTTGCTTGCTCTCAGACCCAGCGAATCCGCCTCGCGAATCTTGAAGGGAAGTTCAAAGATTGAAAGGGCTTGCGGGTCTAGGAGCTCCTGGCTGACGTATTCCGGCCTGAGGTTTGTGGGCAGTTGCATGCTCGCCATGCGTTCAGAAGGCACTCCGTCGCGGTGACGGATTGCGCCGGTAAGCTCCCAGTAACCATCGCGTAAAGTTGCGCTTTGCGCGTCCAGTCGTTCGATGATTCGGCCGTCAGAACCAACCAGTAGGAACACGGGTCGGACGAGGGTCGAACCGAAGTTCGTCGTCGCATCGGCGCCGATGAAGGCTTCGCCGTTTTCGGTCCGCTGCTTCAGCCAGCGTGTGGTTTCGGAATTGGCGAGCGTGCTTGCGCCGCGCACATCCGCCTGCAAGGCTTCCGACTTGGCGAATCCAGCGGCTGCGATCGGGTTCAGGACCAGGAGCGAGAGAAGGCCGAAGAGGAAGGCACCGAAAGCGATGGGTGTGAGGAACTGCCAGGCCGAGATCCCGGCCGCGCGTGCAATGACCAGCTCATACTTGCGGTTGAGGCTGATCAGCGTTGCCATGGCGGCGATGAGGCCGATGAACGGCACCGCCTGCTGCATCAGGATCGGCAGCTGGAGCAGGGCCACGGCAAGCGCCCAGCCAACCGTGTAGTTCTCCAGTCCGCCGGCACGTCCCGACACCTCGGTAAAGGTGACGATGAAGACGAGGGCTGCGATGCCGATGAAGTTCCACGCGGCGATCGCACCGTAGCGGCGCAGGAAATAGAAACCGAGCGTCCGGCCGATCATGCCTGCTTCCTTTCAAAACCGAAAAGACGGGCAAGCCAGGTTCCAAAGCGCTCGAGCCGTTCGCGGTCTCGCTGCACCTTGTTCATCAGCTTTTCGGTCCAGGCGCTTGGCAGTTCCATCGGCCTGCTGGTGGCGATGAACCATATGCAGATCGCGCTCATGCCGACGGGGATCGCGTAGAGCATGAAGGAGAAGAAGGGATTCGTCTCGGCTGCTCCGCCCGAATAAAAGCCCGCCCAGCGAACCAGCAGGCCGATGCCGAGGGCGGTGACCATTGGATGGAGCCGCGCTTCGCGGAACGAGCGAGCGTCACCTGCAACAGCCAGACCGATCAGGGCGAAGACGATCGGATAGAGCCATTCGGAGAGGCGCATGTGCAGTTCGGCGCGGAAGAGCTGCGGATTGCTGAGGTTGAACCGGTCGCGCGGGTCGGGGTTCAGGAGATAAGGCAGGTAGTGGTCCTTGGGGTGCAGCGTGGGCACGTTCGGAATGCCCTGCTGGAACTGCGAGAGATCGAGCGAATAGGAGTCGAACTGGACGGTCGAGACATTGCCGCCCGACGTCTGGCGCTGCAGGATGCCGTCCTCCAGGACGAGGATGCTCTGACCTTCGCGGTCGACGGTGGCGCCGCGCTGCGCGTGGTAGATGTACTTCGCTTCCTTGTCGCGGGTGTCGGCCACGAAAATGCCGGCAAGCTGCCCCTGCGGCAGGCGCTTGGAGATCTGGACGAAGAGATCGTCGGAGATCTTGTAGAACACGCCTTCCTGGGCCACCGAGGTGATGATGTCGGCGTTGACGTTGGCGAGCGACGAGCGGAGCGCCTGCCGGGCATAGGGTTCCAGCGTGTTGTTGATGGCGAAGGAGGCGATGCTCGCCATGATCGCCAGCAGAAGCATGGGTCGCACCACGGTGCTGCGCGGGCTTCCGGCGGCGCTGATCACCACCAGCTCGGAATCCTGGTTCATGGTGGCAAGCGTCTGCGCAACCGCGATGCCGATGGCGAAGGGGATGACGATCGGGATGATGGGCACCAGAAGGAGCGAGGCGATCTGGAAGAAGGCTGCCGCGGACTGACCGCCTCCGGAGACGAAATCCACGCGGTTCAAAACCTGAGTCGTCCAGGCAATCACCAGCACCCATGCGAGCGCCGCACCGAAGATGGTGACTGCGCGCCGCAGAATGTAATATTCGATGACTTTCATGGGCGCCCTTGTTCCCGGTTTTAGTGGCCACTCTTTGACATGCGGCGCTATTCTGCCGGAGTGGTTACAGCACGTCCTTCCTACTTGAAAGCCAATCGCCTACCTTATCAATTCCATTTTGGGGCTGACAGGAATAATGAAACGGAAAGAAACAGGGTTAACGGTGCATTTACGTTGTTGCGATTGTGAGCTTACGCCCTGATCGCGCTTGCATTTGCGCGGTACCCCATGTCAATTCGTTTGCAATAATTGAACGAGCCTGGATCAGTTATTCACCGTATAGGATAATCCATGACTGAAAGACCGACGCTGGCCTTCGCCAAATTTGCAGCCCCCAAGAAGGGGAGTGTCATTGTTCTGGTACCTGAAGGGGGAGCGCTCTCGGAGGCTGTGCAAGCCTGCGATCCTGCCGGCATCCTGCCCAAGGTTTTTGCTGCTGCGGAGTTCTCGGGCAAGTTCGCCAGCACGGTCGAGGCACTGGTGCCACAGGGTACTGCATATGATCGCATCACGGTCATCGGCCTCGGCAAGGTAACCGAGCTCGATGAATACGCATGGGTCAAGATCGGCGGCGTGGTTCAGGCGGCGGTTAAGGGAGCAACTGAGATCACCGTCGTAGCCGATGCCGCGGAAGCGACGGTTGGCGGGCACGAAGCAGCGTCCATCGGCCTTGGCATGCTGCTGCGCGCGCATAAGTTCGACAAGTATAAGACCAAGAAAGACGAGAACGGCAACGGTAAAGCCGCCAAGAAGCCGGCAAAGGTTACCATCCAGTGCGCTGATCCCAATGGCGCGAAGAAGGCCTACGCGTCGTTGAGCGCAGTCGGCGAGGGCGTGCTTCTGGCCCGTGATCTCGTCAACGAACCCGCCAACGTTCTGGGCCCTGTTGAATTTGCCGCTCGGGCCAAGGAGCTCGAGCAGCTCGGCGTCAAGGTCGAGATCCTGACCGAACGCGAGATGAAGCGCCTTGGCATGGGTGCGCTGCTCGGCGTTTCCCAAGGTTCGGTGCGTCCGCCGCGTCTCGTCGTCATGCAGTGGCTGAACGGCAAGCCGAAGCAAAAGCCTGTCGCCTTCGTCGGCAAGGGCGTTGTCTTCGATACGGGCGGCATCTCCATCAAGCCGGCTGGTGGCATGGAAGACATGAAGGGCGACATGGGTGGCGCAGCCGCCGTGGTTGGCACCATGCATGCTCTCGCCGCCCGCAAGGCGAAGACCAATGCCATCGGCATCATCGGCCTGGTCGAGAACATGCCGGACGGAAATGCACAGCGTCCGGGTGATATCGTGACCTCCATGTCAGGCCAGACGATCGAAGTCATCAATACGGACGCAGAAGGTCGCCTCGTGCTGGCTGATGCGCTCTGGTACTGCAAGGAGCAGTTCAACCCGCAGTTCATGATCAATCTGGCTACGCTTACCGGCGCGATCATGGTTGCGCTTGGTAGCCAGTATGCCGGTCTCTTCTCCAACGACGACCAGCTTTCCGAGCAGCTTTCCGCTGCAGGCAATGTTACGGGCGAGCGGGTCTGGCGCATGCCGATGGGCTCCGAATACGACAAGATGATCGACACCAAGAACGCCGACATGAAGAACTCTGCAGGCCGTTACGCTGGTTCGATCACCGCGGCGCAGTTCCTGAAGCGCTTCGTCGGCGATACGCCGTGGGTGCATCTCGACATTGCCGGCACCGCCATGGGTTCGCCTACCAACGAGATCAGCCAGGGTTGGGCTTCCGGCTACGGCGTTCGTCTGCTCGATCGCCTCGTGGCCGACAATTACGAGGGATAGGTGGACGTCTTATTCTACCATCTGACGGAAACCACGCTTGAAGAAGCGCTGCCCCCGCTCGTGGAAAAAAGCCTCGAGCGCGGGTGGCGCGTCGCCATCCAGACCGGCTCCGAGGAGCGGTTGGATGCGCTTGATGCGCGGCTCTGGACCTATGCGGATGACAGTTTCATTCCGCATGGGACCGACCGCGAACCGCACGCGCCTGAGCAACCGGTTTTGATCACCACCAGTTCGGAAAACATCAACGGGGCGGTCATCCGCTTCCTGGTGGATGGTGCGGAACCTGGACCGCTCGACGGCTACCAGCGAGCGGCACTTCTCTTCGATGGTCACGACATGATGCAGCTTGAAGCTGCCCGGTCGCACTGGAAGGTGCTGAAGGCTGCCGGTCACGCGGTGACCTACTGGCAGCAGGGCCCTGATCGCCGCTGGATGAAGAAGAACTAGTTTAAAGCGATCTTCCCTATATCGTAGCCGTAGAGCCAGTCGAAATCGGCAGCGAGGCTCTCGCCAGATCTTGTGCGCAGGATGAGGTTGCGGACCAGGGCAGCCGGCCCACCGACCTGCCAGGCGAAATGATTGAACTGACCGCGCATCGCAACTCGGATCAGGCGAGGGCGGCGCAGTTTTTCGAACTGGGCGAGCGCATTTCCCGCATCTCGCGAACCGCCCAGCAATCTGGCTAGCAACATCGCATCTTCGATGGCCATGGCCGCCCCTTGAGCGGCGTGCGGGGCCAACGCGTGTGCCGCATCGCCAATCAGGACAATTCGGTCTCCGGTGCTCCAGGGCGAGGTCGAGCGTACCTCATGGATGGGCCAGGCATGCCACGGTCCGGCCTGGACAATCAGGGAGGAGAGGCGTGGAGAGACGTTGCGCGCCGCCGTCGAGAGTTCGGCGATGTCGGCGACATTTTCCCAGCGCCGGGCAAGGTCCTTCCCGCGCAGGATGGTGACCAGGTTGAACGCGCCGTCCTGCAGTGGATAGCTTACAAGGTGAAATCCGGGCGAGGCGAAGGTGGAAACCTGATCCGAGGGCAGGAGCGAGCCGCGAAATGGTTCAGCATTCTGCGGGTCCAGCACCGCGCGGTAGGCCACGTGGCCGGTGAATTTGCTCGCTGGGCCACCCAGGCTCTTGCGTATGCCGGACCACACCCCGTCCGCCGCAATGACCAGGGAGAAGGTGTGCCGCTCCGGAATTGACCCGCGAACATCGACGTGAACGCAACGACTGTCGTTGGCGAGCGACAGGTTCTGCACGTTCGCGCCGGTCACGATGGTGATGAGGTCTTTCTGCTCGGCGGCCTTGAGCAGAACGCCCTGAAGGTCGGATCTGCGCAGCACCAGGTAAGGCGCGCCCCAGCGCTGGCGCGCCATGGTAAGGGGCACTTCGGCCAAGGAACCAAGGTCGCGAGCGCTGCGGATGACCACGCTGCGGGGTTCGACAGCCTTCGCAAGGACGTCGTCGAGGACGTTTAGGCGCGCGAGCAGCCGCGTCGCGTTGGGCGACAGCTGGATGCCGGCGCCAAGCTCTTCGATGCGCTCGGCGCGCTCGAACAGGGTGACGGAAATGCCTTCAGCCGCCAACGCCAGGGCTGCTGTCAGCCCCGCGATGCCGGCACCGATGATTGCGATGGATAGTCCGGCCATGGCCGGATCCGCTTACGCTGTCTCGTCGTGGTAGAGAGCGCCCGGAGGCACGGTCTCGTCGGCCTTCAGGTTCGGATTGAACTTGTAGAGCGTTGAGCAGTAGGGGCACACCCGCTCCACATCGTCACCCAGGTCCAGGAACACATGCGGATGATCGAACGGGGGCTTGGCACCCATGCACATGAATTCCTTCACGCCGATCTCGATGGATGAATGTCCGTCGGTGTTTTGGAAATGGGGTGTCTGATGTCCCGCCATCTCAATTCTCCACGCTCTGATGTCAGGCGGGGTTTGATACATAAACGCCCACTTTGCAAGCCCTCATGAAACTGTCGCAAAGCTCTGTCACAACTCAGAATTATGTATCATATTCGATTTCAGGGATGTCGCGCTTCGGCGACTTCCGTTGGATTAATGAGTTGGCCATGAACGAATTGAAGCCGCTGAGACCCGACCTGCCAGATCCGCATGGGCCTGATGCCGTCGTCCTCGGCTATGGGGTCAACCGTTTCATTAATAGGGAATTTTCCTGGCTGCAGTTTAACCGGCGGGTGCTGGAGGAGTCCCAGAACTCCAATCATCCGCTGCTGGAGCGGCTGCGTTTCCTGTCGATCTCGGCCGATAACCTCGACGAGTTCTTCATGGTGCGCGTTGCCGGTCTTGCCGGCCAGATCCGCGAAGGCATTAGCGCGCGCAGTGTTGACGGCCTTCTTCCGGAAGAGCAGCTCGAGCAGGTGCTGCGTGAAGCGAACCAGCTGCAGAATGACCAGCACGAGAGCCTGATGCAGCTCCACGACCTGTTGAAGGCAAACAGGATCGAAGTCCTGCGTCCGGATGCCTTGAGCAGGGTGGACAAGCGCTGGATCGACCAGCAGTTCCACGAGACCATCTATCCCGTGCTGACGCCGCTTTCGATCGATCCGGCGCATCCATTCCCGTTCATCCCGAACCTCGGTTTTTCGATCGCGCTCTCTTTGCGGCATGCAGCCACGCGCGAGCGGATGAGCGCACTTCTGCGCCTGCCCAGTGCGCTGCCGCGCTTCGTCCCTCTGCCTAACCGGGGCAAGGTGGCGCGCTTCGTCATGCTGGAAGACGTGGTCGAGATGTTCATCCCGAAGCTCTTCCCGGGCTACAGCGTCATCGGCTCGGGCACATTCCGCATCATCCGCGACAGCGATATTGAAGTAGAAGAAGAGGCGGAAGATCTCGTCCGCCTGTTTGAGACGGCTCTGAAACGCCGCCGGCGCGGTTCGGTGATCCGGATCGAGTTCGAGAGCTCGATGCCCGAGGATCTGCGCGAGTTCGTCGCGAGCGAACTGGGAGTGCCGCCGTCGCGCGTCAGCGTGCTTGAAGGGCCGCTTGCGATCAACCAGATCTCCGAGATCGTCAAGCTGCCGCGCGAGGATCTGAAGTTCAAGACCTACAATCCACGCTTCCCGGAACGCATTCGCGACCATGGCGGTGACTGCTTCGCGGCCATCCGGGAGAAGGATTTCATCGTCCACCACCCTTACGAGAGCTTCGACGTCGTCGTCCAGTTCCTGCGGCAGGCGGCCGCTGATCCGGACGTTGTCGCCATCAAGCAGACGCTCTACCGCACTTCCAATGACAGCCCGATCGTGCGGGCGCTGATCGATGCGGCGGAGGAGGGCAAGTCCGTCACCGCGCTGGTGGAGCTCAAGGCGCGGTTCGACGAAGAGGCAAATATTCGCTGGGCACGCGACCTGGAGCGCGCCGGCGTGCAGGTGGTGTTCGGCTTCATCGAGCTCAAGACGCACGCAAAGATGTCGCTTGTCGTGCGGCGCGAGGAAGGCAAGCTGCGCAGCTATGTGCATCTGGGCACCGGGAACTATCATCCGGTCACGGCCCGCAGCTACACGGACCTTTCCTACTTCACTGTCGACCCGGTCATTGGACGTGACGTCACGAAGGTCTTCAACTTCATCACCGGCTATGCCGAGCCGGACGTGGATATGAAACTCGCCGTCTCTCCGTTCACGCTGCGCCAGCGTATCCTCGGGCATATCCGCGATGAGATAAGACACGCGAAGGAAGGGCGTCCCGCGCAGATCTGGATGAAGATGAATGCGCTGGTCGATCCGGAAGTCATCGATACGCTCTACATGGCGAGCCGCGCCGGCGTGGAGATCGACCTTGTGGTGCGCGGCATCTGCTGCCTGCGTCCGCAGGTGCCAAAGCTTTCCGAGAATATCCGGGTGAAGTCCATCGTCGGACGCTTCCTCGAGCATGGCCGCATCTACTGTTTCGGTAACGGTCACGGCCTGCCATCGGATCAGGCGATCGTCTATATCGGATCGGCAGACCTGATGCCACGTAACCTCGACCGCCGCGTGGAGTGCCTCGTACCCATCACGAACCCCACTGTGCATGAGCAGGTTCTTGATCAGATAATGCTCGGGAATCTGATGGACAACCAGCAAAGTTTCGAAGTATTGGCCGACGGAACGTCCAGGCGCATCGTGCCCGAGGATGGAGAGAAACCCTTCAACGCCCAGGAATACTTCATGAAGAACCCCAGCCTTTCAGGCCGCGGCATGGCGCTGAAGTCCAATGCCCCGGAGCGCATCGTCGCCTATAAGCGTCGCAAGAAAGACGCTGTCGAGGGCTGAACGCACGTGGCGATCGAGGCATCTCAAGGCAGGTTGCAGGACCGCCGCCCGGTATCCGTCATCGATATTGGTTCGAACTCCATCCGTCTGGTGGTTTATGAGGGCATTGCCCGCTCTCCATCTGTCTTGTTCAATGAGAAGATGCTCGCCGGTCTCGGCAAGGGCATCGTTACCACCGGCGAGCTCGATCCCGCAGGCGTGAAGCGCTCGATTGAAGAGTTCCGCCGCTTTCGCGCGCTGTCGGAGCAGGCAGGCGCGGAATCGCTCCATGTGATCGCAACGGCTGCCGCGCGCGAGGCGCGTAACGGGCCCGAGTTCATCGCTCAGGTTGAGAAGATCCTCGGCACCGAGATCCAGGTCTTGTCGGGACGGCAAGAGGCCCATCTCGCAGCGCTCGGCGTGACGTCGTCCTTCTACAAGCCCGACGGTATAGTGGGCGATCTTGGCGGTGGCAGCCTGGAGCTGGTAGACGTAAGCGGCGAAGAGATCGGCGATGGCTTCACCCTGCCGCTCGGCGGATTGCGGCTGCAGGAGATGTCGGACGGGTCGCTTGAGGATGCTGCGAAGATCGTCCGCAAGGAAATGGACCGCGCGGACTGGCTGCTATCCGAATGCCAGGGCAGGGCTTTCTATTGCGTAGGCGGCACATGGCGCAACCTTGCCAAGCTTCACATGCTGTCAGTGGAATACCCGCTGCAGGTGATGCACAATTACAAGCTCGACCCGGAAAAGCATCTCAAGTTCCTCGAGAAGGTGGCGAGGGGCGACGTCAAGGAAATCAAGGGTTCAGGCCGGATTTCCAAGAGCCGGCGCAACCTTCTGCCCTATGGGGCTATCGTGCTGCTGGAGGTGATCCGCAGGCTCAAGCCGTCTGAGATCGTCATTTCTGCCAATGGTGTGCGCGAAGGATACCTCCAGTCGCTTCTCCAGGAACCGGAACGCAGTGCCGATCCGCTGCTTTCGGCGGCGGAAGAGCTGGCGATCCTGCGCTCCCGCTCAGTCGCCCATGCGCGCGAGCTTGCCGAATGGTCCGGCCATTCGTTTGATGCTCTCGGCATAAGCGAGACGGAAGAGGAAGCACGCTATCGCCGGGCTGCCTGCCTGCTCGCGGATATCGGCTGGCGGGCGCATCCGGACTATCGCGGCCTGCAGTCGCTGAACCTGATCTCGCACGGTGCCTTCGTCGGCATTGACCATCCGGCACGCGCCTATATCGCGCTGGCAAACCTGTTCCGCCACGAGGGGCTCTACGAAGACATCCTGTCCGACGAGATGCGTGAGCTGGCTACGCCGCGTTACGTGCAGCTTGCCCAGGTTCTTGGCGGGTTGCTGCGCGTCGTCTACCTGCTCACGGCCTCGATGCCTGGGATCATCCCGCGGCTCAGATGGGAGCGGAGGGGCGAAGGTGCGCTTGTGCTGGTTGTGCCGCGTGAGTTTGAAGCGCTGATCGGTGAACGGCCGCAGGGCCGCATGGAACAACTCGCCAAGGTGACAGGCCTGAACCTGGCCTTCGAACTCACCGGTGAATAAAGGGCCGGACTTCAGGCGCAGGCTATAGGCTGTGCCCGAAGTTGCCATTTTCCAGTCCCATCATAATCCGCATGAAAACGATTCTGGCCTTGACGCTTACCTGCGGCCTTGTCGCAGGGTATCCCTCAGTCACGCTCGCGCAGACGGAAGTCACGGATGCCCTCAAGGCTCCGGCTGCCGATCTGCACCCGTACCAGGACATCATCGATCAGGCCCGGGCCCTCGACGCGATTGAAACGCTGATCGTGGCCCGTGACGGTGAGGTGGTCGTCGAGGAAGGCTTTCACGGCCACACCACCACGGAAACGACAAACATCAAGTCCGCTTCGAAGTCGATCGTCTCTGCACTCGTCGGCATCGCGATCGGAAAGGGCATCCTGGACGGCGTGGACCAGAAGATCGCGCCGATCCTCAAGGACAAGCTGCCGGAGGATCCGGATCCCCGACTGGAAGAGATCACCATTGGCCATCTGCTTTCCATGCAGGCGGGGATTGGGCCCACCTCAGGCGCGAACTACGGCCGGTGGATCGCGTCGCGGGATTGGGTGGCTGCGGCGCTTGCCCAGCCGTTCGAGGATGAGCCGGGTGGCGGGATGCTCTATTCCACCGGCAGCACGCATCTCCTCTCTGCCATCCTCACGCGCAAGGGCGGCAAGCCCACCCTGGAATTGGCGCGCGAATGGTTGAAGCCGGTGACGGGTTTCCGCATTGGCCACTGGCAGCGCGATCGCCAGGGCATCTACATGGGCGGCAACCAGATGGCGATGAGCCCACGCTCGATGCTGGCATTCGGCGAACTTTACCGCAATCGCGGCAAGGCGGGCGATGTGCAGGTTGTCCCGGAAGCGTGGGTCGAGCAGTCGTGGACACCGCGCACGCGATCCATCCGCAACGGTGACCAATACGGTTACAGCTGGTTCATCACCGAGATGGAAGGACAGCCCGTCTATTACGCCTGGGGCTTTGGCGGACAGATGATCTACATCGCGCCGGAGGAAGAACTCACGGTTGTGATGACATCTGACGAAAGCCGGCCATCGGCCAGCAACGGCTATCTCGGCAAGCTTCACAAGCTGATGGGGAACATCGTGTCGGCGATGGCTTCTGAGACAGGGAGTGCTACTGAAGAGAAGAAGAACCCGGCTGAAAAGAACTAGGCCGGGGTCTCTGTCTGATCTATCGGAAAAACCTGGATGCGGCGGTTTTCGAAGCGCAAACCCACTTCGCCGTTCAGAAGCTTCAGGACCTGCTCGCCGAACACTTCGCGCCGCCAGCCGGTGAGGGCCGGAACCTCCGCCTTCTCGCGGTAAGCGGCAAGGCGCTCGATGTCGTCGCCGGAGGCCAGCATCTTGGCGGCCACGCCTTCCTTTTCCGACACCAGCTTCAGCAGAACCTTGATGAGCTCCGCTGCTGCGGGCGTGCCTTCCGGCAGAACCGGCGGACGCGGCAGCTTGGGCAGCTTTTCCTTCGGGATCGCAAAGGCGGCGTTGACTGCTGCAAGGAGACCCGCAGCGTTGGAGGAGCGCTCCCAACCGTTCGGAACGCCGCGCAGGCGTGCAAGTGCCGCTACGTCGCGGGGCTGCTGCTGCGCGACCTCGTAGAGAACGTCATCCTTGAGGATACGACCGCGCGGTACGTTCTTTTCGCGCGCCTCGCGTTCACGCCAGGCGGCGATCTGCTGGAGGACGGCCAGCTCGATCGGCTTGCGAGCTCGCATCTTGAGGCGCTTCCAGGCATCGTCCGGGTGCAGGTCGTAGGTTTCCTGCGCCGTCAGGATGTCCATCTCTTCCTTCAGCCACTCGCCGCGGTTGTCGCGTTCGAGGCGGGAGACGAGATGTTCGTAGACCGGAATGAGGTGCGTCACGTCGGCCAGCGCATATTCCAGCTGCCGCTCGGAGAGCGGGCGGTGGCGCCAGTCGGTGAAGCGGGACGTCTTGTCGAGTTTTTCGCCCGTGATGCGGGCAACCAGCTGGTCGTAGGAGATGCTGTCGCCAAAACCGCAGACCATTGCCGCGATCTGCGTGTCGAAGACTGGAGCAGGAATCAGATTGCCGAGATGGAAGATGATCTCGATGTCCTGCCGGGCCGCATGGAAGACCTTCGTGACGCGCTCGTTGCGCATGAGATCGAAGAACGGCTTCAGGTCCATGCCGGGGGCAAGGGGATCGACCAATGCGGTCACGCCCGGTGCTGCCAACTGAATCAGGCAAAGCTCCGGCCAGAAAGTCGTTTCGCGAATAAATTCGGTATCAACCGTAACGAAAGCAGAGTCCGAGAGGCGATCGACTGCGTCTTGAAGTTCTTGTGCGGTTTTTAAAAGGTCCATTTGGACTGTTTATGCGCAGTTTTTGTAAATGTGAAGCAGTGATAACAAGCTGTTTCCGTTTGCCACCAGCTGTTTGATATGGAGGAACGGCTCCGGATCGACTACAAGAACAGCACTCGATCGCCACGCCTTGACAAAGGCGGGCTGTCATGCGCTTTTCCCGCCAACTTTTGTGGGCTTTTCGGGTGTTGCCCAGCACCAAAGAATGGATTGAAGACGATGCACCGCTACCGCAGCCATAACTGCGCTGAACTCAGAAGCTCTCATGTCGGCCAGACCGTGCGCCTTTCCGGATGGGTGCATCGCGTACGAGATCATGGCGGACTGCTGTTCATTGACCTGCGCGACCATTACGGCCTGACCCAGATCGTGGCCGATCCGGATTCGCCTGCGTTTAAGACCGCCGAGCGCGTGCGCGGCGAATGGGTGATCCGCGTCGATGGCGAGGTGAAGGCCCGTGCGGCTGACGTCGTGAACCCGAATCTCGGAACGGGCGAGATCGAGATCTACGCCAACGAGATCGAGGTCCTGTCGCAGGCCGCCGAACTGCCGCTGCCGGTCTTCGGTGAGCCGGACTATCCGGAAGACATCCGCCTTCGCTACCGCTTCCTCGATCTGCGCCGCGAGACGCTGCACAAGAACATTGTCAAGCGCACGCAGATCATCGCCTCGATGCGCACCGGCATGGCAGGCGCCGGCTTTGCCGAATATTCGACGCCGATCCTGACGGCCTCTTCGCCGGAAGGCGCGCGCGACTTCCTGGTGCCGAGCCGCATTCATCCCGGAAAGTTCTTCGCGCTGCCGCAGGCTCCGCAGCAGTACAAGCAGCTGCTGATGGTCGCAGGCTTCGACCGCTACTTCCAGATCGCACCCTGCTTCCGTGACGAAGACCCGCGCGCCGACCGCCTGCCGGGCGAGTTCTACCAGCTCGACGTCGAGATGAGCTTTGTGACCCAGGAAGATATCTGGGGCACGATGGAGCCCATCATCACGCAGGTGTTCGAGCAGTTCGCAGAGGGCAAGCCGGTCACCAAGAACTGGCCACGCATCCCCTATGACGTCGCCATCCGCAAGTATGGCTCGGACAAGCCGGACCTGCGCAACCCGATCGTCATGGAAGAGGTTTCCGAGCACTTCCGGGGCTCGGGCTTCAAGGTGTTCGCAAACATCCTCGCTAACGACCCAAAAGCTGAAGTCTGGGCAATTCCGGCCAAGACCGGTGGTTCGCGCGCTTTCTGCGATCGCATGAACTCCTGGGCGCAGGGTGAAGGTCAGCCGGGTCTCGGCTACATCTTCTGGCGCAAGGAAGGCGACAAGATCGAGGGCGCTGGCCCGATCGCCAAGAACATCGGCGAAGAGCGCACCGAAGCGATCCGCACCCAGCTTGGCCTTGAGGACGGTGACGCCTGCTTCTTCGCGGCCGGCGATCCCAAGAAGTTCGCCTCGTTTGCCGGTGCTGCGCGTACCCGCGCCGGCGAGGAGCTGAACCTCGTTGACCGCGACCGCTTCGAGCTCTGCTGGATCGTCGACTTCCCCTTCTACGAGTGGAACGAGGACGAGAAGAAGATCGATTTCGCGCACAACCCGTTCTCCATGCCGCAGGGCGGCATGGAAGCGTTCGACAGCGCCGATCCGCTGACCCTCAAGGCGTATCAGTACGACGCCGTCTGCAACGGCTTCGAGATTGCTTCGGGCTCGATCCGTAACCAGTCGCCGGAACTGATGGTGAAGGCGTTCGAGAAGGTCGGTCTCTCCAAGGATGACGTGGAGGAGCGTTTTGGCGGCCTCTACCGCGCGTTCCAGTACGGTGCTCCTCCGCACGGCGGTTGCGCCTTTGGTATCGATCGCGTCGTGATGCTGCTCGTCGGTGCGAAGAACCTGCGCGAGATCTCGCTGTTCCCGATGAACCAGCAGGCACAGGACCTGCTGATGAACGCACCTTCGGAAGCAACGCCGCAGCAGCTGCGCGAACTGCACCTGCGTCTCATCCCGCGCCAGGATTGATCCTGACGGCACTTTTGAATTGAAAAGGCTCCCCACGGCACCGCGGGGAGCCTTCTTTTATTCCTGATTGGCAATGATCGTCAGACCCATCGCGTGCACCGCTCTTGCTATCTCTTGGTAATTCGATCCCTGCGGTAGCAACGGGACAGGCTTTTTTGGCCTGGACCTGAGTTCAATGGAGCGGGGATTTTCTAGGAATGCTTCGATTGCCTCAGCGGCGTTGGCGTCACCCAGCTTCTTCTCAAGATCGAGTGTGAGCAACGCAAGCGACTGCTTGGTAGTCGCTCGCATCTGCTCCGGAGACATGCCCTGCGATTTTGCTGCGTATTCAAGCAGGAGCTGCGTCAGGCCCTTGTCCTCGAACCGCGAGCTCGACTCAACGAGTTGAAGCTCACTGAAAAGTTCAAGCAACTCCATCGGATAATTGCCGCTGGCTTCATGGGTTTTTGGTTGCTGGGCGGCAGATTTCCTTATCCGATTGAGATAATCTCGTGTGTATCCACTCAGGGTCTCGTTTGTTTTGATGACGCCAAGGCCATCCATAACAAGCTGCAATTTCGACTGAGCCTCGCCGGACTCAACGTCCATCGCAAAAGTGAGATCGAGCTGGCCTGTGATCGTTTCGATGGGTAGTGAAGGTATGGTGTTCTGCTGTGCGGCAGACAGTGCTACAGGCAAATTCACCGTATAGCGTTCGACCGTGTATCGATCGACACCCAACGAGCCCTCCGAAATGGTCAGTTCGTTGTCTAGATTATCGAACGAGAAGGCCTCGGCACCTTTCAATGCCACGTGAAAGCGACGAATCTTTAGAGCGTCAGATCGCCACACCCCCGCAAACGGATCCGTGTTCGGGTCGCGAGGAAGCGCTATGCCGCGTTCTTCGTAGCCGGAGATGGCAACGGTCAGATCGCCAGCCTCAGCCTTGACATTGTCGACGGCGATCCGACCGACGCGGACGTTTCCATGCTCATCTTCAGTTACCTGCTCGAGGGTGAAATCCCCGAGTTCGGCCGTAAAGCCATAGGGTGAGCCGACGGAGGTCTTGCTGAGGATAATGTTGGCATCCTCCTGACGGAGGGATTCATAATTCAGGGTATATCGGGCCGACAACAAACTATCCTGGAAGCGCTGGACAACATCCTCGGCTTCAAAAGCCTGGGCGCCAGGGGCAAAGGATAGAAGGCATAGTGTTGATAGAAAAGACAATCTCTTGTAGGAAATGGTATGCATTAAATTCGCAATCCTGCTAAATAATATTCTGAATTACTTAAAAGATATTCAAAAAAAGGGATCCCTCCAAATTTTGTTGAAGGGACCCCTCTATCGTAGTGAGTTGGTGAATGCAAATTACTGGTTGGCGGTGATGGCCAGTCCCAACTGCGTCACTAGCGTAGCCGGTGCGCCCATGAGGGCTGCGCCCAGCATGAAGAACGGCACCGGCGCGGCAGGCCTTGCGGCGATCTCGATGTTTTCAGGATCCGAGAGGAATGTGGCGACAGCCTGAGCCGTCGACTTGGCGAAGGCGTCGCCCGCGAAGGGAGCAAGCTGCGCCTGGATGCCTGCACGGGTCTCGTCGATCAGCTTCGCTGGCTCAACGCCTTTTTTATCTGCGACATGGTTGAGCATGCGGCTGGTGAAACTGTCGTCATCGAAGCGGAAGCTCAGCCCGTGGAACGTGAGCTGCTGCATGAGGCCCAGGGCCGCCATGCCCTGCGCCGAAGCGTCGGTGGAATCTCCATCCTGCGGCATCAGCTCGCGAAGGCTCTTGATGAATTCAGTCGTGTAACCGGCGAGATCCGCCGTGAAACGCATGGTGCCGACATCGTCAACCTGCACATCGAACTGATCGACCGTCAGGCGGCCGTCGGACGGGCTCCACTTTCCGGCCATTTCCACGCGGCCGCTGAGCTCGTCATAGTCGATCTCCTGCAGGGTATCGACAAATTCGTCGTCATCCTCGTCATTGTCGATGGCCGAAAGCTTGAGCGTGAAGCTTGCCACCCCTGCGGTGCTCTCAATGGCGCCGTCAGCCGTCACGCTGGCCTTGCTGGTCAGGTTCTCCATCCAGAGGAAGTCCTGGTCGTCCAGATCGATCTCCACGCTCTTGACCTCCATGCTGTCGTAGCGCGTGGCTCCACCGAAAGGGTCCGATGCCGCATCGCGCGGCAGGACGAGGCCCTCGAAGGTGATATCATTGATCTCGACCGTCCCGTCGTCGTCCTGCTGCAGGATGGTGTCGATGAAGAGCCTGCCGACGCGATAGTCACCGTTGCCTTCCTCTGTCACCGAGGAGAGCGTTACGTCGCCCAGATCGACTGCTTCGGACGACTCCGGGAATTTGACCGTGGTATCTCTAAGGATAATATCATTACCATCCTCATTCGCCGCGCTGAAGGAGAGCTCCATCTGCTGCTGGGCGAGCAGGTCCTGCAGGCGCTTTGCGGCATCGGCTGCTTCTACCGCATGGGCCGCTGTAACGGAAAGGGCCGACACGGCGCCGGCCAGCATCAGGGATTTCAAACCAAGTGAAAAGGCGTTCATCATCCAGTCCTGTTCGAAAAGCGTTCAGCGGAAGGGTGTTCGGGGCAGTAGAAGGCCACCAAGATGGCCATTGATGGGAATGCTGTCAATTTTCCCGCGTAAAGTTGGGGCAGAGCGTCTGCTTCACTTCGTCAGACTTGTTCCGAATCACTTGCTCCGGTAACCGAAATCTATGGGAAAAGATACGCTTCCGCCAACCGATGGCGGTGACTCGGCCGTACCGGTCGACCTGAAAAAAGCGCTTGAAGAGCGCTATCTCGCATACGCGCTTTCAACCATCATGCACCGGGCGCTGCCCGATGTGCGCGATGGCATGAAGCCGGTGCACCGTCGCATCATGCATACCATGCGGCTCCTGCGGCTCAACCCGGAACAGGGCTTTGCCAAGTGCGCGCGCATCGTCGGTGACGTGATGGGTAAGTTCCACCCGCACGGCGACCAGTCGATCTATGACGCACTCGTGCGCCTCGCCCAGCCGTTCATGATGCGCTATCCGCTGGTGGACGGGCAGGGGAACTTCGGCAACATCGACGGCGACGGTGCGGCAGCGATGCGCTACACCGAAGCCCGCATGACCGAGGTGGCGGCCGAGCTGCTCGAAGGCATCACCGAAGACGCGGTCGATTTTCGCCTGACCTATAATGAGGAAGACGAAGAACCCATCGTGCTGCCGGGCGCATTCCCGAACCTGCTCTGCAACGGTTCGTCCGGTATTGCCGTCGGCATGGCGACCTCGATCCCGCCGCACAATGCGGCCGAGGTCTGCGACGCCGCGCTGGCGCTGATCGACAATCCCGAAGCCACGATCGATGACCTCCTGGAATACATCAAGGGCCCGGACTTTCCGACCGGCGGTGTTCTGGTCGAAAGCAAGGAATCGATCCGAGAGGCCTATCACACGGGCCGTGGCGGCTTCCGCGTTCGCGCGCGCTGGCACAAGGAAGATCAGGGGCGCGGCGGCTATCAGGTCGTCGTGACCGAGATCCCCTATGGCGTGCAGAAGTCCCGCCTGATCGAGAAGCTGGCCGAGCTGATCATCAGCAAGAAGCTGCCGCTGCTTGACGACGTACGCGACGAAAGTGCCGAGGACATCCGCCTAGTGCTCGTGCCGAAGAGCCGTACGGTTGAAGCCGAGCTGATGATGGAGTCGCTGTTCCGGCTTACAGACCTCGAATCGCGCTTCCCGCTCAACATGAACGTGCTGTCGCGGGGCAAGGTGCCGGGCGTGCTTTCCGTCAAGGAAGTGCTGCGCGAGTGGCTGGACCACCGGCGTGAAGTGCTGCTGCGCCGCTCCCGCCATCGTCTCGCTGAGATCGAGCGGCGCCTCGAGATCCTCGCTGGCTATCTGATCGCCTATCTCAACATTGATGAGGTGATCCGGATCATCCGTGAGGAGGACGAGCCGAAGCAGGAGATGATGGAGCGCTTCAACCTGACCGATGTTCAGGCCGAAGCCATCCTCAACATGCGTCTGCGCGCCCTGCGCAAGCTCGAGGAATTCGAGATCCGCACCGAGCACGACAAGCTGGCCGAGGAGAAGCAGCAGATCGAAGGTCTGCTTGGCTCCGAGACCAAGCAGTGGCAGACGGTGCGCTGGGAAGTGCAGAAGGTTCGCCAGACGTTTGATCCGGAGAAGAACCCGACACTGGGCAAGCGTCGCACGAGCTTCGGCGAGGCTTCGGTCCATGATCTGGAAGACGTCCAGCAGGCGATGATCGAGCGTGAGCCGATCACTGTCATCCTGTCCGAGAAGGGCTGGATCCGCGCCATGAAGGGTCATGTGACGGATCTGTCGTCGCTCTCCTTTAAGGAAGGCGATAGCCTCAAGCTTTCGTTCCATGCACAGACGACGGACAAGATCCTGCTGCTGTCGACCGGCGGCAAGTTCCTGACGCTCGGTGCAGACAAGCTGCCAGGCGGACGAGGACACGGCGATCCGGTCCGCATCATGGTGGATCTGGAAGCCGATCAGGACATCGTCGCGGCCTTCCCGTACGATCCTGAACGCAAGCTGCTGCTCGTCTCCCATGCTGGCAACGGCTTCATCGTTCCCGAGAAGGAAGTGTTGGCGAACACCCGCAAGGGCAAGCAGGTGATGAACGTGAAGCTGCCCGACGAAGCGCGCTTCTGCATCCCGGTTGTCGGCGACACGGTGGCGATCGTGGGCGAGAACCGAAAGTTGCTGGTCTTCCCGGCCGATCAGATAGCCGAGATGACACGCGGCAAGGGTGTGCGGCTGCAGCGCTACAAGGATGGCGGTGTCGGCGATATCAAGACGTTCAACATCGCCGATGGGCTCACCTGGCGCGATTCAGCCGACAGGGTCCATTCACGCAGCCGTGAAGAGCTGCTGGAGTGGATTGGCGACCGGGCTGCCGCTGGCCGCATGGTGCCGAAGGGCTTCCCCCGCACTGGCAAGTTCAACGGATAGAGTAAAAGAGCGGATCCCTGGCGATCCGCTCAGACCGCTGACAAACCCGCCGATTTTTTTGGCGGGTTTTTCGTTGGAGCGGGAAGGCGTCGCTGCGGGCGTTGACGCAGAGAAGATGAAGAAGGAGCCCGCGGGCTCACGCCCCGGCCATGTGTGG